>Ga0247843_1001107_pt1 | contig 58031 bp, 42 predicted proteins | sample LaCruzMarch2017__FD_192420 | JGI IMG/M metagenome (GOLD analysis project Ga0247843, IMG submission 192420) | Freshwater microbial communities from meromictic Lake La Cruz, Castile-La Mancha, Spain - LaCruzMarch2017_8m | ecosystem: Environmental > Aquatic > Freshwater > Lake | place: Spain...
CCCTGTCTGTTGATCCATGGTGTTGGTTGATTTGAAACGTTTGTTCAAACAGGCGATGTCGGAACATCGCCCGATCAACCAGCACCAATCCTTTCTAACAATTTAACGGGAAAAAATCCGCTTCCCCTTCGAAGGCGTCAGTTCGTATCGAAAGGTGAAGGGCGACTCCGCTTTTCCGCTGTTCCTCTGCAATGCGTTGCTTGATGAGGTTGAAGTAAGCGGCATGATGACGCTCGTCGAGTTTGCGGCGCTGGTCTTCGCTGAGGGTGTTGGAGAACCGGCTGAAGCGTGTGGGATCATCCAGGGATTTCGAAAAGTCGATGAGCAGGCGGGTGATGTCGCCGTGTGCCAAAAGACTGCGCAGCTTGGTCGCAAAGGCCTGCGCCAGATTCAGGGAACCTGGAGCCCATCCCTCTCCTGAGTAAATCGTCTCCTCGTGGTTGCGGAAGATTTCCTTATGCCATTCGGGAACGGCACAGGTGGCGGGCTCACACGAAAGGACAAACATGGAGAGAGAAAAGCGGCGAACGGTGAGGTTGTCGAACCGCGACTTCCGCGAATGCCTTAAAATGCGGTGCCGATGGCGAAATGCCATGTGCCGGAGGGTTCTCCCTCGTCCCGGGTGAGGTTGTGGCCATATTCGAAGCGGATCGGCCCAACAGGGAGGTCGATCCGGATACCCATTCCGACGGCGATTTCGGGTGAGGAGAAATCAAAGCCTTGATCGATCGCGTTGAGATCTCCCGCGTCGAAGAAGCCGACGCATTTCACGGGCCCGGCGATCGCGTGGACGTATTCAGCATTCGTGACCCAATAGGACTCGCCGCCGGCGGGATCGTTGCTGGTGGTTCGAGGCCCGAGTTCACGGTAGCGGAAAGAACGAACACTGTCTGGACCGCCGGTGAAGAGCCTGAGGTCGATCGGGAAATCCGTGGCACCCTCCGATGGGAAGAGCAGCCCCGTGCGGGCACCGAGGTTGATCTGTCCCTTCTTCCCGATGGGGATGTAGCCTGCGGCGAGCGTGTCGAATCGGACGTAGTTGGAGTTGATATCTCCGAGGATTAGGCCCGCTTCGAGCAAGGATGTGATGTGAAATCCGCTGGTTGGCGAAACCGGATCGTCGCGGCGGTCGTAAGCGAGGGTGGCTCTTAGATATTGATGGGTGTATTCGGTTTCGCCGAGTTCGGCGGTCGGTATTCCGTTCTCGCTGATGCTTACGATCGATCCGCCGACGGCCAGGCTTGCCTCAAGATTTTCCCAAAGGTCGTCTCGAGTGAATTCAGCACTGAGTCCGGTCTCGAATTTGTCATAGCCTTCATGACCGCGGGTCACGGAGAAGAGCCGCAATCCCATGTAGGTGTTGGAGTCAAGCAGCCACGGGTTGGAAAGCCGCACTTCTCCTAAAAGTCCTCGCGAGCTGACCTCGAAGCCCGTGCTTAGGTTCCAGAGATTCCCACGAAAGTTTCGGTCGTGATATTTCGCCCCGAGAATGCCGCCCTCGTAGCTACCGAAGCCAGCGTAGCCAGTGGTTCCCCGAGCGCGGCCTTCGACCAGTTGGAGCGTGGCGTCGAGGGTGCCGTCGGAGTTGGATTTGTTCTCAACCTGCACTGAGGAGAAGGCACCGGTTGCGAGGACTTTTTTAAGGCGGCCGTCGAAGGCCTCGGCGTCGAACCAGTCGCCGCGGAGGTCGTCGAAGCGCCGGGTAATCCGGGCGACTTTGGTCTTCTCGGCTCCGGTGACCTCGACTTTCCCAAGGCGCTGGCGGGTTCCGAATTTGATGATGAACCTCGGGGTGAGGGTGCCCTCGTCGAGGATACGGTTCATCTTGAAAGTCTCGAGCGGGAAGCCGGTCGAGCGGAAAACGCTTTCCACTTCGGCGCGGAGGGAGGTCAACAAGTCGGTGTTTGCGATCTTCCCGACGAATCCGGCGGTGCGGGCTTGGAGTGCCGGGAGGAGTTCCGAAGGGGCGCCATCGAAGCGTGGTACGCCCAAATGATGAAGCGGACCCGGTAGGATCCGGATCATGAACGAGACTTCGTTGCTGCCCGGCGTGAGGCCGCGCTTTTCGACCACCGCTTTGGCTTTCCAGAAGCCGCGGGAGCGCATGTCGGCTTCCAGAAGAGAAAGGCCTTCGGTCACGTCCGCCTCGCGGAAAGGCGGGTCTTGTCCTGGATTGAGGACTCGTTCCTGACCGGGCAGGCGGAAAAGGTTCGAGAGGCGGATCTGGTCTTCCTCGGGCAGGCCGGGCACCGCGACGGAACCGATAGCCAAGCGGGAGCCTTCATTCACGACGAGGCGGATGAGATTGCCCGAGATGATCGGTTTGACGTCGGGATTCTGAAATCCTTGCCGAAGCATCAGATTCTCTAACAAGAAGGCGGCGTCTCCGGCGCGGGCCGGGCTCGGTGGCTTCGAGCGGATGTATTCCAGGCGGTCGCCGAGGAGATCGAGCACCTCCGCTTCTTTCATGGTCCGCAACCCCTCGACGCGGATATCGGCGGCGAATGATGCGATCGCCGATGTGGCCACGATCATGGCCGCAAGGAAGGGCCGGATCGCTCCGGATGAGGAGTTCAGGTGGCGATGTCTTGCTTCGCTACTCATTTGAAGCGGAGGACGAAGGCGCCGAGGACGCGGGTGTTGCTTTCCTTATCGACCGATCCGCTGACGACGATGCGTTCGGTGACTTCGATGGTGGCGGAATTGAGTCGCTTGCCGGTGAGCGGATCGTCCTCGCCGACGCGGACATCGACGTTGTTGAGAAGCGCAAGGGCTTTCGACAACTGCTCGCCGAAGGGAAGCCGGCCGCGACGCCATTCCTCGATGAATAACTGCGCCGCTTTCATGGTCGCTGCCTGGCCGTCTTCGAGGCCGTCGGAGGTGGTGCCGGTGGCGAGCAGCGTCATGATCTCGCTTTCCGCGAGTGGCGGGTCGGAAGTGAGGGCGGTCCTCGGCGCGTTCACGGGCCCGTAGAAAAAGACGTTCACGTCGTAGCGGCCGATGTTGGACGTTCCACGGATGTTCAATTCGGGATTGAGTCCGCCGGCTGGAGTGAAGGTCACGACGCCGTTTTTCACTTTCAGGGTGCTGAAGGGGAGGCGGGCGGTGACGTCGCTGATGGTTGCGCTGCCTTGTGGCTCAATCTTGCCCAGGGTGCCGCCGATGCGGATGTCGGCCACGGCCGATCCCCTCGCCAGATTGCCGCGGATGAGGAGCGGATCGCGGGTGCGGACCCGTACGTCTAGCGCCCAGTTCGAAAACGGAGCGGGGAGGTCGGCGGCCTTTTCCTCGGGATCGATGGCGGGCAGGCGCGGTCGGGCGGGGGCGGTGAAGGGAACTCGGACGGGGAGGATTTCGAAATCGCGGTAAAAGAGGCTGTCGACCAGATCGACGGTCCCGGAAATCTTCGATCGCTGGAGATCGCCACGGAGCGAGAGGTCGGCATCGGCGCGGACGATCATGGAATCGTCGCGTTTGAGGGGCAGGGCGACGGCGCGGAAATTGAAGTCGAAGGTGGGCTTCGTCGCATCCGCCAGACCGACGGCACCGCTGCCGTTCAAGGTGCCGCCTGAGCTTTCGAGGGAGAGGGATTCGAGGCGGACTTCGTTTCCCTGCAATCGAACGAGGAATGTGCCGTTAGAAAGTGGCGGTGCGGCCGAGTCCTTCTTGGAGAAGGCGCCGCCGGCGAGGCGGAGTTCACCGGAAAGCTCGGGTTTGCCGAGAGTGCCTGTTCCGGCAAAGAATCCTTCCAGATTTCCAGCGAGGATGTCTGCGTCGGGGATGAAGTTGCGGAACGTGGCGAGGTCGAGTCGCGGGATGTTGACGCGGGCTTCGATCTTCTCCTTGAGCACGGCTTCGGGGTTCTCCGCCCATTCGCCGGGTTTGAAGGGCATCTTCCCCGAGAGCGTAACCGGCGGGTATGATGAAGGTCGTAGTTCGCCGGTCAGTGAAAGGGTGCCATCCGCGCCGTCGAGCGAAAGGGTTGCGTCGGTGACCGGCACATCGGGTTGATCAGGGAGCCGGAGGCCCTTCAAGTTGGCTTCCAGATCAATTTTCGGGGCGGCGGGGGTGCCGGTGATGATGAGGCGGATCCGGCCGCTGCCTTCGGAGAGCGGAGATTTCTTCTGCGGGAGCCAAGCTGCGAGGCGGGCGGCATCGATCCATTCCGATTCGAGGAACAGATTGATGGGCGTGTCTTGTTTCAGGAAATCTTTTATCTTCGAGGGGGCCGCGGGCACCGGAATCTCGGCACGGCCTCCGACGAGCGGGACGGCACCCTCTTTCCATTCGATGCGCGGGATCTTGAGTATTTGGTCCGAGAGGGTGGCCTCGGCATGGATCGTCTGGCCGTCGGCAGTCGCGGTGAGGTTGTCGAGCGAGACCTTCTCCGGCCAAGCGTAGTTGCCTTTCGTCCGCACAAGAAGAGGCGGGACGTCCTTGCGGAGCCATTCGAACGACGCGACGTCGAAGCTGCCGCGGTGGGGCTTCGCACCGAAATCGCCATCGCCCTGCCAGGTGGCCGTCGCGTTCATACCCATGGGAAGTTTCACACCGGCGGCTGCGGCCCACGGGCTGAGGCGCTCCGGCTTGAAGGTCTCGAGGTTGGCGGTGGCGGCATACTTCTTCGCCGCAAGGTCGAGCTTGTAGGTCGCCCGCAGGCCTTCGGTTCCGAGGGTGCCGGATAGCTTGCCGTCGGGGGTCCATTGGCTTTCACCGGCGAGCGACGGGGCGTCTTGCTCAGCGGAAAGCAGCCAGCGGGCGCTGGCACTGCGAAGCCCTAGTTCGGAGGAGTCGAGATTGGCATCAAAGGTTAGCGATGAAGAAGGCGGCGGAAGGGCATTTGCGGGAGCGAAATCGAGTTGGCGATCCAGCGCCGCGAATACGGGAGCGAGCCGCGGAACGGAAGCCTGCAAGCTTGCCTCGAAGTCGGTCCACTTCCCGGCGTCGAGGTCGCGCCAGTTTAATGCGGACTTGCCCTTGAATTCGCCATCAAGGGCGACCACGGACCAGTCGAGTGATGCTTTGCTCCCGTTCTTGGTTAGTTCGGCGACGATGCTTTCCGAACGCCATTCCTCGTAACGGAGATTGGTGACTTCAGCCTTGGATTTGATCTGCCAATGGTCGGGCGTCCGGTCGAAGCCGGTGATTTCCGCTTCCAGGGATTTCACGGTAGCCTCCAGCGGCACACCGATGGCCAGGTTTTGGAGTGCTTCGTGTATCGGCAGCGGCGAGCCTTCCAGCTGGATCGAAGCGGAGGACAAGTCCCCCTTCACGACAAGGCGGGAGTCCTCAACGAAAGCAACGGCGGAAGCTGTCAAGCCGCCGGTCGAGGGCATCGAGACAACTACCCCGCTCACGCCGAGGCGCGGGGTGAGGCTGAATTTGTCGAGGGTAATACTTTCTTCGGTCCAGCGGATGACGGTTTCCTGGGCTGGGAATTCGTAACCGGCCGCGGCGGCGAGGATACCGAGTTTGAGCCGGTAGTCATCGCTGCCCGGTTGGTGCTCGAAGTCGCTGCTTCCCAAGCTGAGCAGACTTTCCTCGCCGCGGACGATTTCGAAGCGGAACTCTGCGGCGCTGAGATTCATCGGCCGGAGGATGGTTCGGATTTTCCGCAGGGTGACCGGAAGCTCGACGGGTTCCGAGGTGGATGGAGGCCCGCCGCTTTTCCGAAGAGGCGGCGCGGCGAGGTCGATGACCGCGCTCAAGCGTTCCACCGCAACGCCGTCGATCTCACCGCGAAGTGCCCGGGTGAACTGGTAGAGCGGTCCCGCTGAGGAGATTTCAAGATGCCGGACCGGCCCGCCGCTCAAGGACAGCCGTTCGACCCGTATGCCGCTGAGGAGGGTTCCATCCAACTCGAAATCCACGGCAAGGCCGGCCTTCTCCAGCGCATGGCGGAGTCCGATGCCGCCGAGCCAGCGCCAGCCAGGGCCGTTGAGCCAAACCAGCGAGGCGAGCAGGAGAAAGAGCAAGAAGAGCCGCTTGCGGCCGCGGCGGCGGCGCTTCGGAGGATCGGGCATGGCTTCGTCTCGACTCATCGTTGATTTGCTAACCGTAGTTCTCGCCCTTCGGAAGCCGCGGGTCAACCGCCCGTGCCTGCGGCACGCCATTTCGTGGGATTCGGAGCAAATACCTCAGATGACAAGAACTCAGGAGCCCCACAAAGTCGCTGCCGCGGGAGGATTGCTGCGCGAAATTCTCCGGTAAACCGAGGTCTTGGCACCGCATCGTCAATACGTCGTGCTTACCCCCGGCGCTTTCCTTGATGATGCTTGGTCGGCAGGTTGACAAAGGGGGAGCGGCTTGACCAATCTGCGACAGCCGGGTCGCGCACAACGCCGTTCCGGCTGCCCAGTTGATTTCCCAAAGGCCCGAAAACCCGTGTTCTCCAACGAAGATTACTTGGCCGGCCTGCTCGTCGAGGCAGGCGCGGTTTCACCGGAAAAGCTCGAACAGGCCCGCCGCACCGGTGGTTCCGTGATCGAGAAACTGCTCAGCGAAACCGACCTTTCGGACGAGACGGTCTGCGCCGTGCTCGCCCAGAATGCGGGGATCGAGGCGATCGACCTCGGCGCGATGGTCATTTCTCCGGACGTCGCCAGCGCGATTCCGGACGAGATCGCCCGCCGCTACCGGGTGATTCCGGTTGCGGACGACGGGGTTTTCCTCTCGGTCGCGGTCGCGGACCCCTTCGATTTCGAGGCCATGGACAGCCTGCCCCACGTGCTCGGGCGGGAGCTCAATTTCTTCTGTGCCCCGGCCGGTGCGATGAGTCTCTTTCTCAAGCAGTTCTACGGGGCAACCGACTCGCCCGGGGGAATGGACATTTCCGGCGGTCACGACGTCGAGGTGTCGGACGGTGACGCGCCGATCATCCGCCTGGTTCAGGGTCTCTTGGCGGAGGCAATGAAACTGCGTTGCTCGGACATCCATATCGAACCGCTGGAGACCTCCGTCCGCATCCGCTACCGCATGGACGGCAAGCTCGTCGAGGTGGGCAACCACCCCAAGAAGCTACTGCCCGCGATCATCGCCCGCCTGAAGGTCATGAGCGGCTCGATGTCGATCGCCGAAAAGCGCCTTCCGCAAGACGGCCGAATCCAGGTGAAGTTGGGCGACAAGGAAATCGACCTTCGTGTTTCGTCCGTCCCGTCGAATCACGGCGAATCGATCGTCATGCGTATCCTTGACAAGTCGGCCTTGGTGCTCGGCTTGCCGGAGCTCGGCTTTTTCTCGGATGATCAGACGGTTTTCGAGCAATTGATCGGCCTGCCGGACGGCATCATCCTGGTCACCGGCCCGACCGGCTCGGGCAAGACGACCACTTTGTATGCGTGCTTGAACGTGATCAACCGGCCCGACCGCAAGATCATCACGGTGGAAGACCCGGTCGAATACGAGATGCCGGGGATCAACCAGGTCATGGTTAAAACCGACATTGGGATGACCTTCGCCGCCGCGCTGCGCGCCATGCTGCGACAGGCGCCGAACATCATCATGATCGGGGAAATCCGTGATGCGGAGACGGCGAACATCGCCATCAATGCGTCGCTCACCGGTCACCTGGTTCTTTCCACGCTCCACACCAACGACGCGCCCGCCGCGGTTGCCCGTCTCGCCGACATCGGGATCAAGCGCTTCCTGATCGCGTCCGCCGTCCGCGCCGTGCTCGCCCAGCGCCTCGTCCGGAAGCTGTGCGCGGTCTGCAAGACCCCGCACGTGCTGACCGACAAGGAAGCCCGCGCGCTGCGTTTCGACAGCACGCGCAACGACAGCTCCACCATCATGGGGCCGGTCGGCTGCGACAAGTGCCGCAACAATGGCTACCGCGGGCGCCTCGGGATCTTCGAGCTGTTCCAGATCGACGACGAGGTCCGCCACATGATCAACGAGAACCTGACCTCCAGCCAGCTTCGCCGGAGAGCCCGCGAACTCGGCATGCGCACGCTCCGCGAGGATGGTATCCGCAAGGTGCTGGCCGGCCTTACCTCGCCCGAGGAAGTCATCCACGTCACGATGTCGGATTTCGACTGAGCCAAGGAACGCCAGATTTCGAACTTTCAATCATAGCTTTTTCAAACCCCGGTCCATGGACAGCAACCAGCTTGTAGAACTTTTCATCAGCCGCGGCCTCATCGACCGCTCGCTCGGCCAGGATATTCTGGCCGAGGTGGAGAACAGCGGCAAAGAGGCGGCCGAGATCCTCGCGGACTTCCAAGTCATCGGCCACCGGGACGATGTCTGGCCGGTCGTCGCTTCGGAGCTCGGTGCCCAAGTCGTCGATCTCCGCAACTGGACGCCGCCCGAGCAACTCTTGGCGCTCGTCCCGGCCGGAACGGCCCGGCTTCACGGTGCCCTGCCGGTGAATTTCGATGCCGACGGCCTCCACATCGCGCTGGTGGATCCGATGAACCCGCAGACCATCGAGGACTTGCGCTTCGCGCTGGGGCGCGAACTGGTGCTGGCGATCGCTCCCGACTACGTCGTCGAACAGAAGATCAACGAGTGCTACGGTGGCGAGGGCAAGGCGATGGAGGATATCCTCAGCCAGCTTGAAAGCGGTGCCGAGGCCAGCATGAATGCCGCTGACCTCGAGGCCGAAGCCAACTCGGCGCCGATCATCCGCTACGTGGATCTGGTGCTCTTCCAGGCCATCAAGGAACGTGCCTCGGACATCCATTTCGAGCCTTTCGAAAAAGACTTCAAGATCCGCTATCGTGTGGACGGTACGCTGTACGAAATGGCGCCGCCGCCGGTCCACCTGTCGATTCCGATCATTTCGCGCATCAAGGTGATGTCGAACATGAACATCGCCGAGCGCCGCGTCCCGCAGGACGGCCGGATCGTCAAGCAGGTCGGCGACCGCCAGGTCGACATGCGCGTCTCGACCCTGCCGACCCAGCACGGCGAATCGGTGGTGCTCCGCGTGCTCGACCGCTCGTCGGTCAATCTCACGCTCGAGAACCTCGCCCTGCCCGCCGCCATCTACGAATACGTCTGCGAAACGATCGAGAAGCCCAACGGCATCTTCATTGTCACCGGGCCCACCGGAGCGGGCAAGACCACGACGCTTTACGCCGCGCTGAGCCGGATCAACACGATCGACGCGAAGCTGCTGACCGCCGAAGACCCGGTCGAATACGACATCGACGGCATCATCCAGATCCCCGTCAACGAGGGGATCGGCCTGACCTTCCCGCGCATCCTGCGCGCCTTCCTCCGTCAGGACCCCGACCGCATCATGGTCGGGGAGATGCGCGACATGGATACCGCCCAGATCGCCATTCAGGCCGCGCTCACCGGGCACTTGGTGCTTTCCACGCTGCACACCAACGACGCCGCCGGCGCGGTCACCCGTCTGGTCGACATGGGCTGCGAGCCCTTCCTGGTGGCAGCCTCGTTGGAAGGCATTCTCGCCCAGCGGTTGGTCCGCACGATTTGCAAGAACTGCAAGGCGTCCTACGAGCCGAACGAAAGCATTCTCCTGCAGCTCGGCGTGGCCGTCCATGAGCTGGGGGACAAGGATTTCTTCACCGGCCGCGGCTGCGAGGTCTGCGGTAACAGCGGATACAAGGGCCGGAAAGGCCTCTACGAGCTGCTTGATATCACCGATCCGATCCGCGAACTGATCACCGATCGGGCGCCTACCGTGGTGGTGAAACAGAAGGCCATGGAGCTCGGGATGCAGACCCTCCGCGAGGACGGCTTACGGAATATTTACCTAGGCCATACAACCATTGAGGAAGTCTTGAAATACACTTGATCCGATACGATTCCTCCCGATTTTTTGTCGCCAGCCGCCTCTTCGCTCCCCACACTCTCCTCACTCGATTTAAAAAAACAACCCCATGCCCCAGTTCCAATTCACCGCCGCCGATGCCAAGGGCGAGCAGATGTCCGGCACCGTCGAATCCACCAGCGAAGCCGACGCGATCCAGCAGCTCCGCTCCCAAGGATATTATCCCCTGCAGGTTGTTGAGGTCGGCAAGGGCAAGCTCGCTGCGAAAAAGCCGGTGGCGAAAGGCAAGTCGGCCGCGCCGAAAAAGGCCAAGTCGTCCACGGGCGGCCGTATCAAGCCGAAGATTCTGATGATCTTCACGCGCCAGCTTGCCACGCTGATCGACTCCGGCTTGCCGTTGCTCCGTGGTCTCACCGTGCTCGCCAAGCAGGAGCCGAATCCCGTGCTGCGCGGCACCATCGGTGCCCTCGCCGATTCCGTGCAGGGGGGCTCCACCTTCTCGGAAGCGCTGGCCCAGCACCCCCGGATTTTCAACAAACTCTACGTCAACATGGTAAAAGCCGGCGAACTCGGCGGTGTGCTTGAAGTGGTGCTCGTCCGCCTCGCGGAATACCAGGAGAAGGCGCACAAGTTGAAGAACAAGATCGTGTCGGCAATGGTCTACCCGATCATCGTGATGTTCATCGCGGTGGCCATCTTGGTCTTCCTGATGCTGTTCATCGTGCCGAAGTTCGAAACGATGTTCGCCGAAATGGGCAACGACGCCGAGCTGCCGATGATCTCGCAGATCGTGTTCGGAACCTCGAAGTTCTTCCTCAAACCGACCATCTGGATCATCCCGAACATCGTTTGGGTGTTCCTCCTGATCACCCTGATCGGCTTCCTCTTGAGCCTCTGGGGCAAGACCAAGAATGGCCGCCGGTTCATCGACAGCATGAAGCTGAAGCTCCCGATCTTCGGCGACATCCAGCGCAAGTCGGCGATCGCCCGCTTCTCGCGGACCCTCGGAACTCTCGTCACCTCTGGCGTGCCGATCCTCCAGGCCCTCAACATCACCCGTGATACTGCCGGAAACGTGGTGGTCTCGGACGCAATCGAGAAGGTCCACGAGGCCGTCAAGGAAGGGGAATCGATCGTTTCCCCGATGCAGACTTCCAGCGTGTTCCCCTCCATGGTCATCTCGATGGTCGACGTGGGTGAGGAAACCGGCCAGCTCCCCGAGATGCTTCTCAAGGTGGCGGACGTCTATGACGATGAGGTTGACAACGCCGTGACCGCGCTTACCTCGATCCTCGAGCCAATCATGATCGTGGTGCTCGCCTTGGTCGTCGGTGCGGTGGTGTTCGCGCTCTTCCTGCCGCTGATCAAGATCATCTCGGAGATGGGCAACATGTGACCGGCTCCCCGGGGCGGAACCGGAATCTCACATCCAACTCCGCCCTGCTCGCCGGAATCCAGAAAACACCCATGAAAATCCAATACCCGCAGCGCCGCAACGGCGGCTTCAGCCTGATGGAGTTGATCGTGGTGGTCGCCATCATCGTCATTCTTGCTGGATTGACGCTTGGTGCGATGAACGTGGTCAACCGCAAGAAGGCTGATAAAACCGCCAGTGTGCAGTTGAAGCTGATCGAGAATGCGATCGAAAACTACAACTCCGACAATCGTTCCTATCCGCCGAATCCCGACCCGATGGGCGAGCGCGGCGACGAGGTGCTCTACAAGTATCTCTACTACGATGGCTTCGAAGCCCGTGACACGGGAGGCGTGGTCTACATGCCTGAGTTCGATCCCGAGAACAACGCCAAGAGCGGCCAGCAGTGGATGCAAGGCCTCGGTGCCGAAGCCCGGGTAGTTGATCCCTGGGGACAATTCTGGCTCTATCGCTCGGCAGATTCCACAGGTGCCCAAAACCCGGACTTCGACATCTGGTCGAAGGGTGCGGACGGCAAGACCAACGCGGATCCGAAGCACAAGGACTGTGCCGACGATATTCGGAATTTCTGAGGGAGCCTTTGGAATCCAGCCCAACGACGTGTCCCTGTTCCGGCGGGGACACGTCTTTTTGTGACAGCCTCGTGCTTTACGGCCTTTGGGCTCGACGGCACCGTGCCGGGCGGTCTTCCTAGCGCGGAAGATGAGCGACGATTCAGACGACAAAGCGGCGAAAGCGCCCGCCACCAAGGTTCCACGCAAGCGGGCAGCCCCGCGCAAAGCGGCCAAGCCGAAGCCCGCAGCGGCCGCGGAAGCAGCCCCCGCCATCGAGGTGGAAAAGAAGCCGGAACCGGTGGCCGAGGCCCGCGAGGCCCGCCCGATGGTGGTGCGCGATGCCCGGCGGTCCGAGCTGCGCCAAGCTGAATCCCGCGAATCCGATTCCCGCGATTCGGGGCCGGAGCCGATCCCGTTTTTCGTGGAGAACACGAACACGGAACCTCCCGGCAACTCGAAGAAGCGTCGTCGCCGGAAGAAGAAGCACGGTCAACCGCAAGGCCAGCAAGTTCAGGTGGTGGCTGCCGCGGGCGACTATTACCCGCCGTTAGTGGCCGAAACCGTGGCTCCCGCCCCGGCGATGCACGCCGCTCCGCGTCCCAAACTGGATTCCGACGAGGTGACCAACAAGGCTTGGAAGATTTTCATTTCGGAAGTGGGGGAAGAAGGGCTGGCGCTGATCGATGATCACGACGCCCGCGAGATTTCCCGCCGCTGCTTCCGGCTTGCCGAGATTTTCCTCGAAGAGGCTTCCCGCCGGAACCGCTGAACTCTCAGCCGGCGCCTGAGGCAAGTTCTGCTTCCAGGCGCCGAGCCAGCTCGTCCTTGCCCGTGGCCTTGGCCAGCGCGATGCGGTGGAGCATGGTCTCGGGTTTGCGGCGTTCGGAATCTTCCATCGCCTCCAGAATCTCAAGCGCCGACGCGTGGTCGCCGATCGCCAAAGCTCCCTCCAGGAGTAAGCTGGCATCGGGTGGCCCGGTTGCCAGCGGGGCATTCTGATAGACCGCCCACCTGGCTTGGTCCGGAAGGTTGGCAGGGGGATTTTTCACCTCTTCCAGATAGACCAATTCGTCGCCGTCCCGGCGTTGCCGCCAGATATTGAGGCCCATCACCAACACGAGGCCGAGCACGCAGAACGAGGCCTCCATCAAAAAGGGCGTCGAGATGACCCCGAGGATCCGCCCGAAGAACTCCCCCCCCAGTCCCGGGAGGTAACGGGCCCAAGCGATCAGGAGAATCAATCCAGCGACTCCCGCCACCACGCAGAAGCCCACGAGCACCTGTTGTTTCCTTTCGTCGCGCTCCATTTCGAATGGAAGGAAGCACGGGGAAGTGGAATCCGCGAACCTGAAAAGTTTTTAAATAAACTTGATAATTTTGAAAAATTTACGATTACTTCAGGCCTCGCATGTTCCTCGAACGCATCAGGATTGCCGGAATCACCATGATCGTCGCCGCCATTTCGGTGACGAGCTGGAAGGCGCTTGCCGGCAGGCCGGCGGAGGCATCGCTGGATGATTCAATCCGTTCGGTTTCGAGCGCCGCGCCCGGCGGAAGGGTTGTGCTGACGATTCCGGTGGAGATCGTGGAAGCCGGCGAGGCACCCCGGCTCCATGAGGTCCGGGTCACCCGTTGATCGATCACCGATTCATCGCGGTTGAATTCGTCGCAGTCACCCGCTAGACCCCACCGCGATGCGGCTTTACGACACGCTGGCCCGCGAGGCTAAGGAACTCCGCCCCCTGGATGGCACGACCTACCGGTTCTATTGCTGCGGCCCGACCGTCTACGGACCGGCGCACATCGGGAACTTCCGGACCTTCGTGCTGCAGGATGTGTTCCGCCGCGCGCTGGAGACCGGAGGGATGCGGACTTTCCACGTTCGCAACATCACGGATGTGGACGACAAAACGATCCGCGATTCGCAGGCGGCCGGGAAGTCGCTACTGGATTTCACGGCGTTCTGGACGGAGAAATTCCATGCCGACTGCGACGCGCTCGGGTTGCTGCCGCCGCACGTCGAGCCGGGCGCGATCGAGCACATCCCGCAGCAGATCGCGATGATCGGGACGCTGGTGGAAAAGGGCCATGCCTACGCGTCGGACGATGGCTCGGTGTATTTCAAGATCGCCTCGTTCCCCGCTTACGGGAAGCTGTCCCACCTCGACGAGCGTGAGCTCGATCTTGGCAAGACCCAGAACGCCCGCGCCAACGCCGACGAGTATGAGAAGGACAGCCTGTCCGACTTCGTGCTGTGGAAAGCGCGCAAGCCGGAAGACGGCGAAAACTTCTGGCCCTCGCCGTGGGGCGAAGGGCGTCCGGGCTGGCACCTCGAGTGCTCGGCGATGATCCAGGAATACCTCGGCGCGGACTTCGACCTCCATTCCGGCGGGGTCGACCTGGTGTTCCCGCACCATGAGAACGAGATCGCGCAGAGCCAGTGCGCCTGCGGCGGGCACTTCGCCGCGCACTGGTTCCACATCACCCACCTGCTGGTCGACGGCGGCAAGATGTCGAAGTCGATCGGCAATCTGTACACTTTGGAGGACCTTGCGGCGAAAGGCTTCAGTGCGATGGAAGTCCGATACGTGCTGATCGGCGCGCACTACCGCAAGCCGCTCAATTTCACGCTGGAATCGCTGGCCGCGGCCCGCGAGGCGATGTCGAAGCTGGCGAAAGGCGCGCGCTCCCTCGCGGCGAAGGCACCGGCCGAAGTTCGCTTCGATGCCGTCGATTTCGGGCCATTCCAAGCTGCATGGGATTCGCTCAATGACGACCTCAACACGCCCGGCTGCCTCGGCGGCCTGTTCACCGGGCTGCGCGAAGCGGCGAAGCTGGAAGGGGAGGACGCCGCCAAGGCGCTCGCCGCTTTCAATCGCGTGCTGCGCGCCCTCGGTCTGACCTTGCCCGAGGAAGAGCCTGGAGCGGAAGTCCCCGCCGACATCCGCGCCCTCGCCGAGGAGCGCTGGGCCGCCCGGACCGCCAAGGACTGGGCCAAGGCCGACACCATGCGCCAGCAACTTCTGGGGCTCGGCTGGAACATGAAGGACGGCAAAGAAGGATACGAACTGACTCCAACGTAAACCTTCTGGCTCCCCGTTCACCTCCGCGGCCTCCGCGTCTCCCCGGTTCGTTCTTTCCGACTTCCACGATGCACATCCGTCCCCGCCGCAACCGGCGCACGCCCGCGATTCGATCGCTGGTCCGCGAGACCGTCCTCACGCCTGCGGATTTCATCCTGCCGCTGTTCCTGCACGAGGATGCGGTCGACACGCCGATCGCCTCGATGCCCGGGGTGATCCGCTGGTCGCTGGCGGGCCTGGTGAAAGAGGCCGGGGAAGCCCACGCGCTGGGGGTTCCGGCGGTGGTGCTGTTCCCGAAGATCGAGGAGAATCTCAAGACTTCGGATGCGGCGGAATGCGCCAATGATGACGGCCTGGTGCCGCGGGCGATCCGGGCCTTGAAGGCGGCGCATCCGACGCTTTGCGTGATCACCGACGTCGCGCTCGATCCCTACAACTCGGACGGCCATGACGGCTTGGTCCGGCGGGATGAGAGGGGAGAGTTGCAGATTCTCAACGACGAGACCATCGAGGTGCTGTGCGAACAGGCGCTGTGCCATGCCCGCGCCGGGGCAGACATCGTCTCGCCCAGCGACATGATGGACGGCCGGGTCGGAGCTTTGCGCGACGCGCTGGATGCCGCCGGCTTCGATCAGGTTTCCATCCTCAGCTACTCGGCGAAGTATGCCTCGGCCTTTTACGGACCCTTCCGCGGGGCGCTCGATTCCGCGCCGAAGGAAGGCGACAAGAAGACCTACCAGATGGACCCCGGCAACGCCCGAGAGGCGATCCGCGAGATCCTGCTCGATGAGGCGGAAGGCGCGGACATGATCATGGTCAAGCCGGCCGGACCCTACCTCGACATCATTTCAAAGGTCCGCGAAAGTACGACGCTTCCCGTAGCGGCCTACCAGGTCAGCGGCGAATACCTGATGATCGAAAGCGCCGCCGCCGCCGGTTGGGTGGATGGCAAGGCGATCGCCTTGGAGAGCCTGATGGGGATCAAGCGGGCGGGTGCGGACATGATCCTGACCTATTACGCCAAGCGCGCGGCGGAGTGGCTGAGGTAGCACGGCGTTGCACGACGTGTTCGGAGGAGGATTGCCACGCCGGGCAGATCCCAAAGCCTTCTGGCGAGGCCGGCCGCATACCGGCTTAACTTGCAAGGTTGCGCTACAACCGGAACACCTCGACCAGAGGAGTGGAGATCGGTGAGGAGTCCGGGTTCGAAGGCATCACGTCGCTCATGAAAGTCCACCAGCGGCGACAGACCTCGGTGTCGGCGATCGCTTCCCAGCACTCCTCGCTTTCGATCTCTGCGTAGCCGAAAAGCTGGCGGGTCTCGGGGTGGAGGAAGATCGAGTAATGAACCACGCCATGCTCTTTTAGCACGGCGGCGAGTTCGTCCCAGATCGGCTGGTGGCGGCGGGCGTATTCCGCTTCCGCGCCGGGATTCACCGACATCACGAAGGCCTTGCGGATCATCGTCGTCACAGGTGATGGCCCATCCGGTCCCGCTTGGTCTCGAGGTAGCGGGCGTTGTGGGGATTGGACGGCAGGCTGATCGGGAGCTGCTCGACGATTTCCAACCCGTAGCCCTCCAGTCCGACCACCTTCTTGGGGTTGTTGGTCATTAGCCGGATCTTCCGCACACCCAGATCGTAGAGGATTTGCGCGCCCATGCCGTAGTCGCGGAGGTCGGAGCCGAAGCCGAGCTTCTCGTTGGCCTCGATGGTGTCGAGGCCCTGCTCCTGGAGCTTGTATGCGTGGATCTTTGCCGCGAGGCCGATGCCGCGGCCTTCCTGGCGAAGGTAGAGCAGCACGCCGCCTTCTTTGGAAATCCGCTCCATCGCCGCATCGAGCTGGCCGCCACAGTCGCAGCGTTGGGACAGGAAGACATCGCCGGTCAGGCATTCGGAGTGAACGCGGACCAGCACCGGCTTCTCGGGATCGATCTCGCCGCGGACCAGCGCGAGGTGGTGGGAACCATCAGTCTGGACGCGGTAGAGGCTGCAGTTGAACTCGCCGTGGTCGGTTGGTAGGCCGATGGTTTCCTCGCGGAGGACGAGTTTCTCCGACCTCCGCCGCCACTCGATGAGCTGGGCGATGGTGCAGGCCTTGAGGCTGTGGGTCGCTTGGTAATCGCCGAGGTCGCCGACGCGGGCCATGGTGCCGTCTTCCTTCACGATCTCGCAGATCACGCCGGCCGGTGGAAGGCCGGCGAGGCGGGCGAGATCGACCGAGGCCTCGGTGTGGCCGGCGCGGCGGAGGACCCCGCCTTCGCGGTACTGGATCGGGAAAATGTGGCCGGGGTGGACGAAGTCGTCGGGCCCCGCAATTGGATCGGCCAGCAGCTTCACGCAAAGCGAGCGGTCGGCGGAGGAGATCCCGGTGGTGATGCCTTTGGCGGCATCGACCGAGACGGTGAAGGCGGTGCGCTGGACCTCGCGGTTGCGGCGGGTCATCTGCGGCAGGTCGAGCTGCTCGGCGCGCTCGGCGGTGATCGGCGCGCAGATCAGCCCGCGGCCGTGGAGAGCCATGAAGGAAATGATCTCCGGGGTGCAGAGGGCGGCCGCGGCGACGAGATCGGCCTCGTTCTCCCGGTCGGGGTCGTCCGCCACGATGACGATCCGCCCGGCGGCGATCTCGGCGATGATTTCGTCGATGGGGCTGAAGGAAAGCTCGGTGGGCATGGGCGGGGAAGAGTCGTTCTTGCCGCGCCGGAGGTCAAGGGGCAGTCAAAGGCTCTGAATGGGAGCCCGCGGTTTGGCTGGCCGAAGAGAAGCGGGAACCTAGGCTCATGGCTGTTATGAACCATCCCCGACTCCTGATTCCGCTGCTGTTGGCTCTTTCCGGCACCGCTTCCTTGTGCGCGGACAAGGAAGTGAAGCTCTTCCTGCTGGCCGGTCAGTCCAATATGGATGGCTGCGGTCTCTGGAACGAGCTGCCGGCAGAATTCCAGCAAGCTCCCGCAAACGTGAAAATCTGGGACAACCGGGATTCCAAATGGAGGGAGCTGGGGCAGGACTCCACCGCGATCGCGCGGAAGATGCAGTTTGGCCCCGAGATCGCCTTCGCGCGAGGCTTGGCGAAGGCCTACCCGGATCACGAGGTCGCGCTGGTGAAGACTTCCGCGGGCGGCACCAAGCTGCATACCCAGTGGACGCCCGGGAAAGGAATGTATGAACTCTTCACCCGGAACTATCGGAACGCGGTCGCGGATCTGGAGAAGGCCGGAAAGAAATGCGAGATCGCCGGCATGCTCTGGATGCAGGGCGAGTCGGACTCCGAGACGCTCGAAATGGCGAACGCCTACGAGGTGAACCTCAAGGCGATGTTCCGCGACGTCCGGGAGAAGACCGGCAAGGAGCATTTGCCGATCGTGATGGGGAGGATTTCCTCGAGCCTGCTAAAGAAGACACCGTGGAATTTCGACCACACCGCGGTGGTTCAAAAAGCGCAGGAAGCCGTCGCCGCGGCAGATTCAGATGTTTCGATCATCAACACGGACCATCTGAGCACTTTGGAGGACAACACCCATTTCGACACCAAGGCCCAGTTGACCCTTGGCGGGGAGATGGCGGACCGGATGCTCAAAGCGCTGGCCAAGGAGAAGCCGACCCCCTGAGCCGCCCGGACGGGCGATGTCGCATTTTTCATGGCCCTCCGGGATTTTCCCATTTCCCCGGCGAAAGGCCTTCGCCAATCTCAACGCACCATCCGACCCAACCGATCATGTCACGACCCGTTACCCTTTTCACCGGCCAGTGGGCCGATCTCCCCGCGGAAGAACTTTTCCCCAAGGTCAAGGCCATGGGCTTCGACGGCGTGGAACTCGCCTGCTGGGGCGACCATTTCGACGTCCAGAAGGCGCTCCACGAGCCCGGCTACGTCGAAGGCCGCTGGGAGCTGCTGAAAAAGCACGACCTCGCCTGCTACGCGATCTCCGCCCACCTCGTCGGCCAGGCGATCTGCGATCCGATCGACGAGCGCCACGAGTGCATCCTGCCGCCGCACGTCTGGGGCGACGGCGATCCCGAAGGCGTCCGCCAGCGCGCGGCGCAGGAGATGATCGACACCGGCAAGGCCTGCCGCAAGTTCCTCGACGCCGGCAAGGCGTATATGGCGACCAAGCCCGCCGGCTCCGGCAAGGCGGTCGTCAACGGTTTCACCGGCTCCTCGATCTGGGGCGCGCTCTACGCCTTCCCGCCGACCAGTCAGGCCTACCTGCAAAAGGGCTTCGATGACTTCGGCACGCGCTTCAAACCGATCCTCGATGCGTTCGAAAAGGAAGACGTCTATTTCGCGCTGGAAGTCCACCCGACCGAGATCGCGTTCGACATCGCCTCCGCCCAGCGCGCCGTCGAGGCCGTGAAGGGCCACAAGCGCTTCGGCTTCAACTACGACCCGAGTCACCTCGGCTACCAGGGCGTCGACTACGTGAAGTTCATCTACCTGCTCGGCGAGCGGATCCACCACGCCCACATGAAGGACGTCTGGTGGGGTCACGGCACCGGCGAGGTCGGCGTGTTCGGCGGTCACACCGATTTCTGCGACGCGCGCCGCTACTGGGACTTCCGCAGCGTCGGCCGCGGCGACATCAACTTCGAGGAAGTCATCGTCGCGCTCAACGACACCGGCTACAACGGCCCGCTTTCGATCGAGTGGGAAGACGGTCGCATGGACCGCTTCCACGGTGCGACCGAGAGCTGCGGCTTCGTGAAAGGCCTCGATTTCCCGCGCAACCAGATCGCCTTCGACGCCGCCTTCGACAAATCGAACCAGTAAGAATCATGTCCACCAAAGTAGGAGTCATCGGAGCCGGCGGGATGCTGCGCTATCACGCGGAAGGTTTCCGCAAGGCCGGAGCCACCGTCGCCGCCGTCGCCGATCCGGCGCCGGGTGCCGCCGCGCGGGCAGCCAAGCAGTGGGAGATCCCCGCCGCGTTCGAGAGCGTCGAAGCCATGCTCGCCGAGGCCGATATCGACGCGGTGTCGATCATCGTGCCGAACAAGTTCCACATGCCGCTGGCCCTCCAGTGCCTCGCGGCCGGCAAGCACGTCTTTTCCGAAAAGCCGCCCGCGCTGAATGCCGCGGAAGTGCAGGAGATGATCGATGCCGCCAACGCGGCGGGCAAGAAGCTGATGTTCAACTTCAACAACCGCGCCCGGCCCGAGTCGATCGCGATGAAGAACTACGTGGCCGACGGCACCGTGGGGAAAATCAACTCCGCGCAGGCCAAGTGGATCCGCCGCACCGGCATCCCGGGCTTCGGCGGCTGGTTCACCACCAAGGCGCTGTCCGGCGGCGGACCGGTCATCGACCTGCTGCACATGATCGACCTCGCCCTCTACTTCATGGGCTACCCCGATCCGGCCCACGTGCTGGCGCAGACCTTTGACGACCACATCACCGACAAGGGCTTCAAGGGCCCCTGGGGCATCCCCGACCGCGCCGACGGCACCAACGACGTCGAGGCTGCGGCCCACGGGTTCGTCACCTTCAAGACCGGCCAGGTCCTCAGTCTCCAGGTCTCCTGGGCGGAAATGATCAAGCGCGAGGAAGTCTCGGTCGTGTTCCAAGGCTCGAAGGCCGGCGGCAAGGTCGAGCGCCTGTTCGGCCGCGACGGGCTCGACGAGACCGCCATCGACACCTGCGAACTCTACGTCCAGGAAAACGGCTGCTCGGTCAACCGCAGCATCGTCACCGAAGCCTGCGAGGACATGGGCCGCAGCGCCTCCGCCGCCAACTTCATCCACGCCATCGAAGGCAAGGCCGAGCCGTTCAACACGCCGGACCAGGCGCTCAAGCTGATGAAGATCATCGACGCGATCTACGCCTCGGCTTCCAGCGGCGCGCCGGTGGCCGTCTAACAAGATCGAACCGCGGAGACGCGGAGGTCGCGGAGAGGGCGCGAAGAACCGACGGGTATCAATCCAATCATCTCCCCGTTCCTCTCCGCGGACTCAGCGCCTCCGCGGTTCGTTTCAACCATTATCCAACCTAAGACTTCATGAACCGCAAACTCCGCATGGGCATGGTCGGTGGTGGCCGCGGCGCCTTCATCGGCGCCGTCCACCGCATGGCCGCCAACCTCGATGGCAAGATCGAACTCGTCGCCGGCTGCTTCTCCTCCGACCCGGAGAAGAGCAAGGCTTCCGGCGAGGACCTGTTCCTCGATCCGTCCCGCGTTTACACCTCGTATGCCGACATGGCCGCGAAGGAAGCCGCGCTGCCGGCCGACCAGCGCATCGACTTCGTGTCGATCGTGGTCCGCAACGACCTCCACGTCGCCGTCGCCAAGACCTTCCTCGCCGCCGGGATCAACGTCATCTGCGAGAAGCCGATGTCGTTCTCGCTGGCCGAAGGCAAGGAGTTCGCGGAACTGGTGAAGAAGAGCGGCAAGGTCTTCGCGCTGACTCACAACTACACAGGCTATCCGATGGTCAAGGAAGCCCGCGCGATCGTGAAGTCCGGCCGGCTCGGGCGGCTTCTCAAGATCGTCGCCGAGTATCCGCAGGGCTACGCCTCGAGCGCCTTCAAGGAAGCCGCGCCGAGCAAGATCGCCAACTGGCGGATGGATCCTTCCATTTCGGGCGTCTCCAACTGCATCGGCGACATCGGCTCGCACGCCGAGAACCTCGCCCGCTACATCACCGGGCTGGAGATCGAGGAGCTGGCCGCGGAACTCACCACCTTCATTCCAGGCCGCCATCTCGACGACGACGGCAACATCCTGGTCCGCTACCAGAACGGCGTAAAGGGCATCCTCTACGCGTCACAGGTTTCCAGCGGCGACGAGAACAACCTGAACATCCGGGTTTACGGCACCGAGGGATCGATCGAGTGGCATCAAGAGCACCCGAACGAGCTGATCGTGAAATTCCCCGACAAGCCGCGCGAAGTCTGGCGCCGCGGGAATTCCTACAACGGTGCGGAGGCCACCGCTTTCACGCGTTTGCCCTTCGGCCACCCGGAAGCCTTCATCGAGGCCTTCGCCAACGTCTACCTCGCCGCCGCGGAAGCCATTTCCGACGAGATCGAAGGCAAGTTCCCGCGGCCGGAAGGCTACGACTTCCCGGACGTTGACGATGGCATCGCCGGCATGGCCTTCATCGAGGCGGCCGTGGCTTCCTCGAAGAACAACGCCGCGTGGACCAAGCCGGGACATTAGCCTGTCGGTCTATGACCGTCCCACTTTAGCGGCATCGGCCGCATCCTTGTGGAATCGATACAACCAAACGTCACGATGCGGCCGATGCCGCCAGCTTCCGGCGGTCGCAGACCGCCGCTACAACCCCATCCCATCATGAAACCCGCCCTCATCCTCCCGCTAGCCGGCGCCGCTGCCGCGTTCCTTCTCGTCGCCGCCGCTCCGGACAAGGAGCAGGCACCTCCGGGGGCCGCCGAGGCAATCGCCAAGGCTCTCCCTTCCGAGCCCTGCGCCAAGCCCGCCAAGGCCCGCAAGGTGCTGGTCTTCTCGAGAACTGCCGGCTTCCGTCACGCGTCGATCCCGACCGGCAAGGTGGCGCTCACCGAGCTGGGGAAGAAGACCGGAGCGTTCGAAACGGTGGTCAGCGACGACCTCTCGAACTTCGAGCCGAAGGCGATCGACCAGTTCGACGCCATCGTTTTCCTCAGCACGACCCAGGATGTTTTCATGCCACCGCAGCAGGTGCTCAAAGGAATGAACGAGGTGGACCGCAAGGATACCGAGGCCCGGGTGGAGCGCTTGAAAAAAAGCCTGATGGACTTCATCAGGGGCGGTAAGGGTTTCGTCGGCATTCACTCCGCCACCGACACCTTCTACAACTGGTCGGAGTATGGCGAAATGGTCGGCGGCTACTTCGACGGTCATCCTTGGAATGCCGGCCAGCCGGTTTCGATCAAGGTCGAGCCCGGTCAGGAGAAGCATCCGCTGGTAGCGATGTTCGAGGGCAAGAATCTCGAATTCAAAGAGGAGATCTATCAGTTCAAGGCTCCCTACGATTCCAGCAAGTATCACATGCTGTTGCGGCTCGACACCGACAAGACCGACATGAAGGTCGGCGGCATCAAGCGCACCGACAAGGACTTCGGCGTGGCGTGGGCCCGTTCGTGGGACAAGGGCCGGGTCTTCTACTGCTCGATCGGCCACAACCACGAGATGTTCTGGCACCCTGCCGTGCTCCGCCACTACCTCGCCGGGATCCAGTGGGCGATCGGCGACCTCAAGGTGAAGATCGACAAGTGATGCCGGGCATGGGGGCTTCCCCGCTACGGCTTCACCTCCGCCCGGAGCCGGGCGAAGCCTCTGCTCCCGGCCGCAGGGGTGATCGACGTTTTGCCATCGGGCGTGACGTTGGTTCGCCCCGCTGGAACCCGGGACCATAGGTTCAGACCGGTCGATTCCTCCGCGGTCAGGGTGCCGAAGCGCAAGGCGTTGGCGGACGGCTGCCAAGCCAGCCACTTTCCGGGAGCGAAGCTGCCGGCCAGCGGAGTGCCGGAGTTCCCCGGCGGGCTGTCCAACAGATACTCCGCGAGGTTGGGGAAGCCGTCCTGGTCCGGGTCCTCGTCCATCCCGGAGCCGCTCAAGCCGGCGGCGGTGATCCAGTCGAGGTAGGGTTGATCGGGGTTCAGTCCGAGAAGATTCCGGAGGATCTCGCGGTTCGAGAAAAGCGTCAGGTCGCTCCCGGTCGCGTCTTCCAAGGCACTTATGATTTCATTCGCGATCAGGGCCTGCGCCATGGTGGCGGCGTGAAAGCTATCGCGGCAGAAGACCCGGGTCGGCGGATTTTCCGGATCCCCGGGGAGGGTGAAGACGGTGCCGTTGAGGTGGAAAGGCTGCTGGTCGAAGATCCGGTCGGTCAGGTGGTCGATGCGGGCGATGGCGGGCGGCTTGGCCTTGCCGGCGGCCCAGGTGATGATGCTCTGGTTGAGGCCGGCGATCTTGATCCGCGTGCTCGCTTGCTTCACCGGGTCGTTGTAAGTGCCGGAAATCTGGGGCGTGGCTCCGACATCGGGCAGGGTGCAGACGACGACCGGCACGTTCGGCCGACGAAGCCGGACCCAGTCGTGGATCGCGGCAATGCGGTTGCGGACGCCGTTGAGAAAGGTGGCCGCTTCCGTGTTGTTGAAGAGGTCGTTGTATTCCTGCTTCAGGTCGTTCGCTCCGAGCAGGATCACCACGGCCTCTGCGACCACCAGCTCGTCGATCAGCTTCCTACGGGTGTCGTAGTAGGCGAAGCCGAGCGGCTCGCCGGACGGGGGATCGAAGGGATCGTCGGTGTTGATCAGGATGAACCAATTCCGGGTCGTCATCCCGGGAATGCCGAAGTTCCATTCGTGGCCCGCGTTGCGGAGATCGCCGTAGCTGAAGGCGGTGCTTTCATAGGGGCCGAGGGTGGCCTCGGTCGGCCGGAAGATTCTCAGCAGCTCGGGCCAGCTCCGGGTGTTGGCGTTGGTCGGGTTCGATGCCGGTGCGGAGAAGGGGAGTTCGAAGGCATATTCCTCCGTCATGCTATCGCCAATTGCCAGCACCCGCAGCGGGGTGGCCGCGGCGGGTGTGGCGAGAGCGAGACATAGGGCGAGTAATCGGAGCAATGGATTCGTCGGCATGGAGATCGGTCGGGCAGGTGTTTCCCGGTCCAGGACATCCGCGCCGTGGGAAACTACCCCCGTCGCCCGCTTTGCCAAGGGGCCTTCATTCGGCTTCCACCTTGAGGAAGAGTTTGGGCGAGGTCAGCGGCTTGGGCGCGCTGAGGGTGACCTCCACGGTTTCGACATTTCCTTGGGTCGAGATGACGCTGGAGGTGAAGTTGAGATCTTCCGTCCAACTGCCGAGCGTGGTTGATGTGAAGACCCGGTAACTCAGGTCGGTCAGGAGCTGGAGGCGCCGCGTGTAGGTGAACTTGCCGTTGGTGATGTTGAGTTTGCCGACCACCGGATTGGCTGAGCTTCCCGATGTGGGATTCTGTCCGAAGGCATACTCGAAGGCGTTGTCCTTGCCGTCGTAGTCCGGGTCTCCAATCGCTCCGCCGGTCGCTCCGGTCTGGTCAATCCAGATTTGAAAGTCATCCGTTGAAGGCTCCAAGTCGTTTGGATCACGCGGCATCAGGAAGTAGCCCGAGTTGAAGGGGCTGGAATCGTCCGACTGGCCGAAGATTCCGGTGACATCGGTCGGGTAGGCAGGTGCGGAGTTCGCCGTGGAGCCGGACTGGATGCGGATTTCGACTGGAATCTGATTGGGGTCCTTGAGGGTCACGCTGGCTCCCGGACCCCAGATACCCGAGCCGAACCTGAGGTTGGCCACTTTAACGAGCTTGCCTTCGTAGGCCTCCGGGGTCGCGTTGAGGACGGCCAGGGTAACGACTTGGGCCGTCGGCTCCGGAACCGTTAGAAGGTTGACCAAATGGGATGCCGTAGAAGGCACGATGCCGGTGAGCCCGTTCATCTGGGAGACGGTGCCGACGACGGCGAAGACGTTGGCACGGGTCAAGCCGAGGAAAAGCGATGGGGAAGAGACGTTCATACCGCCAGTGGCGTCTTCGAGGAAGCCGCTGAAGTTGGCAGCCCCCCCGCCGAAGTCCGCTTCCGTCACGGTTCCTTTTACCGCGACCACGGCCCCGGTATCGAGGGCGACCCCTTCGCTATCCACGTCTCGTAGCGAAGCGATCGGGATGACGACGCGGACCGATGCTTGGCTGGCGATCGGGGTCAGGGTGCCACCGCTGGCGGAAGTGGAAACGACCAGCGGATAGTTGCCGTTGTCAGAGGCCAAGCTCGGCGATGGAGTCGTGAGTCCGGCGATGGTGACTTCCAGCGGACTGACGGTGGTGGCGGATGCCGACGTGATGTTGATGGTCTGGCCGGCGACGGAGAACGAGGCCCCTGCTGCTCCCGGACCAGAAAGAGTGACAGTGCCAGGGGTGCCGATCTGGGACGGGACCTCGATTCGGAGGGTCGAGAGGGTGATGCTGCCGATCCGGGGCACGATTCTGAGAAGGGCGGATTGGTTGATCTGAGCGTTGTCGAACATGGGATGCCCGAGGAGGGGGCTGCTCAAGGTGGCGTTGTCCACGGTCGCGATCCCGTCGCCGTCGCCCGGAGCGCGGCCGCGGAGCGCGGCGATGTAGGCGGCGTTCGGCCCGCTGTTAGGCGCTCCGAAATCACTCAATGCAAGTGGCTGGTTCCCGGTGGCGTCGGTCCCGGACATGTAGTCAGTCTGGCTGGAGCTCGAATTGGTAACGAGCGCCCCGAGGTTAGCGCCGGAGGTCGCCGTGGCGCGCAGTTTTGCGCCGGTGAACGAGGTGAAGAACGAGGTCGGCGAGGCTGTCCCGGATGCCAGGGCGTGGATGCCACCGACGGTGCCCGCAGGATCGCTGCCCGCGTCCTTGATCATCACCATGTCGGTGGCGGTGATGTCGAAAGCCGGGGAGCCGGGAATCAAGCTGAAGTAAACCGAATCGCCGAGGCCGAGGGACAGCGTATAATCGCCTGCGGCGAGGTCGCTGCTAGTGGTGGCGTTGGAGAGCGTCACCAGGGTTCCGACCGGGACTTCCGACCAGAAGGAGGTGTTGGCAAAGAGATACTTGCCGCCGGCGTCGCCATTCATGTCGCTGCTGAAATCCTTGAGAATCATCCCGCGGAGATCGACCGTGGCGCCCGGTGTTCCGTTTCCGATCACCAGCAACTCCACCCGGTCGGGAGAGCCGTTGAGATACTTGTTCACCACCACGCGGGGCGGTGTGACCACGACGGCGGTGGTGAAGTTCCAAGCGCTGCTTCCGGCGAGGCCGGCATAGGGGTTGGCGGGCGAGGCGAGATCGACGATCGCCCCGGCGGGGATCTCCACATGGTAGTCCGTGCCCGCGGCAAGTGCGGCCGGTAGAACGAGGCCGATCTGGTTGGCGGAAAGCGTGACTTGCGCGGGATTGGTCACATCCAGACTAGAGACGTTTTGCCCGCTCAAGGAGTTCTTCACGAGGATCTGGCCGGACCCGCGGGCGACGTTCTCGTTGAAGGTCATCGTCAGGGTGCTCGTGGCAGCGGGGACGTCGGACGAATTGTCGGCGGGGCTGAGGCCGACGACGAGGGGTGGATTATCGTCGATTCCGCCGGCGTCCACCACGCCATTTATCGTGAGGTCGGAGCCGGACATCGGTCCGTAGAAGACGAGGCTTCCGGCTGCGATGGTGCCGCCGTAAGGAGCAATGAGAAAGGTGACTTGAGTCCCGGGGGAGACGTTTTCAAGGTCGGTGTAGTTTCCCTCAATCTCGACCGTGAGGGTCGCACCGGTCGGGCTTGGATTTGAGAAAAACACCGTCTCCATCTCGATGAATTCATCATCGCCGATCTTGTAGAAGAGCAAGGCTTCGGTCGGTCCGGTCTGGGCTCCGCCCGAGTTTGTGGATACCCGGTAATTCAGCACCAGCGATTGCACCGTGAGCTGGGTGCCGACGCCCGGGGTGATCGAGAAGGAGAAGGTATCGTCGCTCGTGAGCGCGCCCGCCGCATCCAAAGCGGTGAAGCCTTTGCCGCCCCAAGAGTTGGGGACGAGTTGGGTGAGAGTGGTGCTGACGCCAGTGCCACGGGTGAGGCCGCCGACGGTGATGTCGGGATTGGCGAAGGTCGGGGCCAGGGCTTGAACGCCCCAGTTCGACTGGCTGGAGGTTTCCCACGCCGCGAGGACATCGGCGGCGGCAGGCAGCATGGAGGACAGCAGGATGGCGCCACTCGCTCCGAGCAGCAGACGATGGGAGTTCCCGGATTTCATGAGGTGTGTAAGGGTGTGGTGAGGACGACCCTTCGCCGTGGAAACCTCACCCCACGGGCCGCGCGGTATGGGGGCCGCCCGGTCGGGATGTGCCGCACGCACGGCCAAAAGAATTTCCTGCGAAAGGAGAAACCGGGGGTGTTTCTTAGCAAAGGCTGACAATTTAGAAGACCGAAGACAAGGCTGTAGTTGGACGGTTGGGTGGCGGAGTCGTCACGGGCGGGCACGACAAAAAAGGGGCGGCCCGTTTCCGGACCGCCCCTCGCCATGGAAGAATCGAAGACCGATTACGGGGTCACGATCCGGATGAACAGTTTCGGCTCGGTGAGCAGGGCTGCCGGCACGGTGACCGTGACGGCTTGCACCGGATCACCGACGATGGTTGGAGGACCATCCGGCGTGAAAGCGGTCCAGGCCCCGGTGAGCGTCGTGTGGTACTGATAGGTGTAGGTCAGGCCGGTGAACGACGGATTGCGGCGGGTGAAGGTGAACTGCCCGCTCGTCTTGCTAAAGGGGACGGAGAACGGGTTCACCGAGCCGCCCGAGGTCGGATTGAGGCCGAAGGCGTATTCGAAGGCGTTGTCCCTGCCGTCGAAGTCGGTGTCGCCGGCCATCCCGCCGGTGGCACCTGTGGCAAGCGCCCAAGTGTCGAAGTCGGTGGCGGCAGACTCCAAGTCGGCGGCATCGCGCGGCTGGAGCTGGTAGAAGGAATTGAACGGACTGCTGGAATCGGACTGGGAGAAGATCCCCGTAATGTTCGCCGGATACGCTGGAGCCGGGGTGGCTGTCGAGCCGGCTTGGATCCGAACGGTGATGTCCGTGGTTGCCGCGTCCTCGAGCACCACGTTCAGACCCGACGACCAGGTTCCGGAGACGTAGGAAAGACCTTCGACGGTGATCAGTTTGCCTTCGTAGGTCTCCGGTGCCGCGAAGAGGGTCGCGAGTGTCACAACCTCCGGCGCGGGCTCGGTATCGGCTCCCAAATTCACAATGTCCGTGGCCGCAGCCAGCACTACTTCGGTAAGACCGTTGAACTGGAGCACGGGGCCGACCGCAGCGTAGCGATTGCCGCGCACCAATGCCGGGGAAAGCGCCTCCACGCTGTAAAAGATATTCACACCCGAACCATCCTTCTGGAGGAAGGCTTGTGTATTGCCGGTTCCAAAGTTCTCCTCGGTGCAAACGCCGTCCACTGCGACGATGGTTCCTGCATCAAGGGCGACTCCGTTCGCATCAACGTCACGAAGTGAGGCGATGGGGATCAAGACCCGCGCTGCCGGGTGCGTCGAGAGGTCGGTCAAGATCCCGCCGCTGCCCGACGTTTCCACGTCGAAAACGTAGTTGCCGTTGTCGGTGACCAAGGTCGGCGTCGGCGTGGAAAGCCCGCTGATGGAAACCTCCATACCATTGGTCGTCGTGACCGCAGCCGTCGATACCGTGATGGTCTGGCCGCTCACTACGAAGCTGGCGCCCGTGGCACCCGGTCCGGAGATCGAGACGGTCCCAGGGGTAGGCGTTCCCAACGCGGCAGGAACTTCAATCTCTACGTCGGTGAGCGTCACGCTCGGGATGAACGCGTTCAGCACGACCTTCGCGGTTTGATTCGAAACTTGGCCGCGGTCGAAGATGCCCTTGTTCTCGAACGGGCTGCCGGGGGTGGCATTGATCACGGCGGCAATGCCGTCGCCATTGGAGGGGACGAGGCCGCGCAATGTGCTGATGAAGCCGCTGTTGCCGCCGCTGTTGGCGACCCCGAACTCGCTCGGCAGAATCGTAAGGTTGCCAGTCGCGTCGGTTCCCGACTTGAAGTCGTCCAGATCGCTCGTGGTGTTTTCGACCCGCACGCCGTTTCCTCCAGCAGTGGCGATGAGTTTCGCGCCGGGGTAGTTGGTGTAGAGCGTGCCCTCGGCACCGCCAGCAAGCAGGTGGATTCCGCCGGTGGTGCCCGCGGGACCGCTGCCCGCCGCCTTGATCATGACCATCTCGACGGTGGAGAGGTCCAGAGCTCCCCCGAGGTTGTTGAAGTAGTTGGTGTCATCCAAGCCGACCCGGAGCGTGAAGTTGGTGTCTGCGACGCTGGTGTCCGTCGTGATAGCGTTCTTCGTGAGAACCACGAGCGTTCCCACAGGGACGGCCCCCCAGAGTGCATCGGTAGTGAACTCGAACTTCCCGCCGCCATCGCTGGTCATGCTGGAGGAAAAGTCCTTCACGATCATTCCCCGAAGGTCAACGGTGCTGGCCGGCACTTGGCTCCCGACGACCAGCAGTTCGATGGTGTCGGGGCTTCCGTTGGCAGAGTATTTGTTGATGACGACGGACGGGTCGGGCGGTGGGCCTGCGGTCTCGAAGTTCCAGCCGGCGTTGCCGGTGATCCCCGGGAAAAAGTTGTTCGCGGCGTCCTTGAAGCCCGTGCCGGGGATCTCCACGTAGTAGGCCGTTCCGATTTCCAAGGGGGTGGGATCGTTCAGGAAGAAGGTGACATCGGCTCCCGAGATCGCGGTTTCGTTCGTGTCATTCACGGTGAAGCTTGCGACCGTGGTATCCCCGATGACTTTCTTCAAAACCACGTCTCCGGTGCCCGCGATGACGGGCTCCGAGAAGGTCAGCGTGAGATTGGGAATCGTTACGAGGGGCAAGCCGGTGGCATTATCGGCGGGTGTCCGCGAGGAGATCGAGGGCGGAGTGGTGTCGCCCGCCAAGCTCGGCTTCCAGGTGATCGTCAGGTCGTCGATGCCCAGGCCGTGGTCGTTTCCGCTGTCATTTACGTCCGTCCAGCGGATCATCACGTATTCATTCGGCTGCACGACGATCTGGGTCGTTGCCGAGATGGCGGTTCGGTTCGCGGCCAAGTTTCCATCGAGCGCTGCCGCGGTGGCTGTCGCGACGGGTCCCGTGAAGTTCAATGAGGTGATCGGAGAAAAGGTGCCTGCGGTTACCGAAGTGATGTCGGCGGGATCCACCCTTGAATCGACGGCAAGGGAATGGGCAGTCGCGTTTCCACCGTTCCTCCACTGCTCCCCGGTATAGGCGATGGAATCGATCTCAATGGCCACCGAGTCGGTGTTGCGCAGGACGACTCCGTAGTACGAAGTAGCCGCGGTGTTCGAACCGAAAGAGCCGAGCGCCCTTTCGGTCGCGGCAGCCGCTCCGAAACTGTGGAGGCCACCAGCGCTACTTGCCCCGGCACTTACAGTGTAGCTCGTCTTGTTCGAAAACCAATTGGAGATGGTGGTGTTGTCGGTCCACGTCGGCGTAGAGGTTGCGATGTTCGACAAGGAGTCGAAGTTCTGAGTGTAGCTGGACGTCCCGGTCATCGGCACTGCTGCCTTCAAGACAGAGACGCCGGCGAAGGTGCAAAGAACCAAGGCCGTGCGACCACGGAGCCCGACATGGGAATTTCCAGTGGCTGGCCCGGCTTCGGGAAAAGGAGAAAGATTCATGTTCATTAGTGATTGGGATTGATTTTGTTCCTCGTGAGTGTGTGGGGGGCACGCATCCCCGTCTTTGAGTAGGGGAGCAGATTACGCGCCCATTCCACCCCCGCACCCGATGAGGTGTGTCTAATTCGTAACCGGAATCTCGGGTCATGGCAGCGGCGGTCTAAAGAAAGCGCTTGCTCGATTAAAGTTTCAGTGAATACTGAAAGTAGATGAGCGACGAGGCAACGCGGTTAAAGCAGGCGAGGGACGAATTCGTCGCCCAGTGGGGGGCGATGGGGTCGCAGTGGGGGATTAACCGGACGATGGCCCAGATCCATGCGCTGCTGATGACGGCGGTCGAGCCAATCGGCACCGACGATGTCATGGCGGAGCTCGAGATCAGCCGCGGAAACGCTCACACCAATCTCAAAGAGCTGGTGACCTGGGGCCTGGTCCGGGTGGTGGTGAAGAAGGGCGAGCGGCGGGAGTTTTTCGAGGCGGAGAAGGACGTTTGGAAGATTTTCACGATCGTGACCCGGGAACGGAAGAAGCGCGAGATCGAGCCCGCGCTGGCGGTGTTGAGCCGTTGTTCGGAAGGAAGCCGCGGGATGAAGAGCGCCGAGGGGCAGGCCTTCCATTCGCAGATGCAGCAGCTCGAGGAGTTCGTCGGCTTTGCCTCCAAAGTGGCCGACCGCGTGGGCTCCATGAAGCACGGCTTCGCGGTTCAACTGGCAGCCAAGCTGCTGGGCTGATGGATTTTTTTGAAGTGATTTTTCAGAAAGTATTGAAAGAACGGGAACTTAAAGGACTTTGAAAGCAAGGGTTAACGAAATGAATCCTCAAATTGTGATCTTCGGTGCAAACGGCTTTCTGGGCCGCTATTTGGCCCGCCATTACCAGCGGCTGGGCCATGAAGTCGTCTGCGTGGCGCGCCATCGGGAAGGCTGGAGCGGAGACGGGATGTTCCTCGAATGGGACGGCAAGAATCCGGGGCCGTGGGCTCTGGCGCTGGAAGGCGCGGAGCGGGTGATCAATCTGGCCGGGCGCAGCGTGAACTGCCGCTACGACGAGCGGAACAAGCGGAGCATCATCGATTCGCGGGTCGACTCCACCCGCGCGATCGGCGCGGCGATCGCGGCCTGCAAGGTTCCGCCGAAGCTTTGGCTGAACTCGAGCACGGCGACCCTTTATCGGCACGCGACGGACAAGCCGCAGGACGAGTGGTTGGGCGAGCCGGGTGAGGGATTCTCGGTCGAAGTGGCACGGGCATGGGAGGAGGCGTTTTTCGCGGCGAAGGTGCCGGGCGCGACCCGCAAGGTGGCGCTGCGGACCGGGATGGTGCTGGCGAACGAGGATGGCACGGTGTTTGACGTGCTTCGGCATCTGACGCGTCGCGGATTGGGCGGGACGATGGGGAAGGGGGACCAGCGGGTGAGCTGGATCCACATTGAGGACTTCCTCTCGGCAGTGGATTTCATCTCGGCGGATCCGCTGCTGGACGGCGTGTTCAATCTCACCGCGCCGGAGTTCCCGACGAATCGGGAGCTGATGCGTGGATTCCGCGAGCAGCAGGGGGTGCCCTGCGGCATCCCGGCAGCGAAATGGATGCTGGAATTGGGGGCGCGTGTCATGAAGACCGAGACCGAGCTTATTCTCAAAAGTCGCTGGGCGGATCCGCGGCGTCTGCGGGAGGAAGGCTTCCGCTGGCGCTGGCCGCAGCTGACAGGCGCGCTCGCCGATCTCGAGGGACGGCTGGGCTTGGACGGTTTCTTCTACCAACCGGAGCGCCGCTCGGCAGGGGTGCGGGTATGGACGCCGGGGAAGAAAGTCGCGGCGGGTTTCCGTTAGTTTGTTCTCCTGGTCCCTCCCGGCAGGGGAGAAGGCGAGCCGGGGATCTGTCGTGGTGCGGGCCGTCGGATACGGGCGCGGGGGGCGGATTCCAATTCCGACTTCCCGACGCGGTTTCAGGTGGCTCCAGCCCGTGAAATGCCGCGCGGAATCAGGTTGAGAAGTGGATTGAGCTCCACCACATTCGTGCAGCCCGCTGCACCTTGGTTTGTTGCGGGCGCCTTCTTCCAGCTTGGCAGAAAGCCCTAACCTTCCATGCCCCCCTTTAACCCCAACTTGGTGCGACTGTTGCTCTTTGCCCTGACCGCGTTCCGGGCGGACGGCCAAGCACTCAACGGCACGTGGGTCTATCCGTCGGCGACGGGAAACTTGCTCTATCAACTCGACGAGCGGGGCCAGCGGATCGCGGATTTCTCCCAATGTGGTTACCGCGGCGGCAGCGAACCCTTGCCGGACGTCGCGGCACTCGTCCCACAGAGTCGCTGGGTGGTCGTGAATCCCGGCAGCGGGGATGATACGGCCCTGATTCAGGCGGCGATCGATTCCGTGGAAGCCCTGCCGGTGGACGCAAACGGCTGGCGCGGCGTGGTCTTCCTGAAAGCAGGTGAGTATCAAGTCGCCTCCACGCTCACCATCAATGCCAGTGGCGTGGTGCTCAAAGGCGAGGGGGATTCCGCCACCACCGGCACGCGTCTGCGGGCGACGGCTGCGGTGCAATACAACCTCATTTCCGTGACGGGTTCCGGCAGCCGCGGCACGGTGGCAAACACGACGCGCAACCTCACGCAAAAGCTCGTGCCTGCGGGCGCACGAACCTTTGAAGTGGACAGCACCAGCGGTCTCGCCGTGGGGCACACGGTCATCGTGAAACGCCCGAGCACGGCCAACTGGATCGCCGACATCGACATGGACCAGCTCGGGCCCGCGCCGGTCGTGCCTTGGGCGGCCGGCTCGAAGGACCTCTTGTTCGACCGGGTGATCACGCGCATCGAGGGGAACTGGATCACCGTGGACGTGCCGCTGCCTCAGACCTTCGAGTCGGTCTATGGCGGCGGTCAAATCTGGCGCTACACGTGGACCGGACGCATCCAGCAGGTCGGCATCGAAGACCTTTACGGCTTCTCGGATTACGCCAGCGCCACCGACGAGAATCACGCTTGGAAATGCATCCAGATCAGCAATGCCCAGCACGTCTGGGTGCGGAACATCACCGCGCAGTATTTCGGCTACTCGGCAGTGAGCGTGGGCGATGGCGCGAAGTGGCTGACGGTGGCCGATTCGCAATGCCTCGACCCGATTTCACTCATCGACGGCGGACGCCGCTATTCCTTCAACAACGACGGCGCGGAATGCACTCTTTTCGTAAACAACTACGCCCGCAAAGGCCGTCACGATTTTGTCTTCGGCGCCACGGTGCCCGGGCCGAACGCGTTCGTGCATTGCACGGCGGACACCGTCTATAGCGACACCGGGCCCCACCACCGCTGGTCGGTCGGCGGCTTGTTCGACCTCGTGACGATCAACGGCAACCAGATCAACGTGCGAAACCGCGGCAACTCCGGCACCGGCCACGGCTGGGCGGGTGCCCACATGGTGGTCTGGAATTGCAAGGCGAGCAGCTTCAGCGTGCGAAATCCGCCTACCGCCCGCAACTGGCTCGTCGGCTCCATCGGCACCATCGCCAGCTCCAGTGGCTTCTCGGTCGGCGCCGACCCGCCGGGCACCTACGACAGCAGCGGTCCCAGCGGCACCGGCAAGGCGGTCCTTACGCGCAGCCTCTACTATGGCCAGCTCCAGCAGCGGATGAAATGGCCGGGCTCGGACTTCCGCGAAGTGTGGCTCGGCGACGTGGACCAGCATTCCAGCACCGGCGGCACCGGGGAGACGGTCAACTGCGATGCCACTTGGCTCTCGCAGGTGGAGGCCATCGGCGCGCCGCCTGCGGATGCGAAGTTCGATTTCCTGGTCGGCAACCGCCACACCGCCTGCACCCTGGACTTTTCCCTCGACCCCGGCGACACGATCGTCGCGGCATCACTGACCGTGAGTCTGCGCGGCATCGGCAGCGCGGCCGCTGACAGCATCTGGCTGGACAGCGCGGCCAGTCCGCAGACCTACGCCAGCCTCGGGTGGACGCCCATCTCCACCACCGCGCCGGCCGTGCGCACGATGGAGGTGAGCCCTTCCTTGCTGGCCGATGGCCGGCTGAACCTCGCCTTCGGCCCGAACACTGCCATCGACTTCGCCACGCTGCATTTGCAGGTGCAGAAAGCGCAGCCCGCCGGCCAGGTCATCATTCTCAACCCGGTCGCGGATACTTATGTCATGGGCGGGGTCAACGCTTCGACCAACTTCGGAACGACAAGCACTTTGGTCACGAAGGACGACACGAGCGCCGACTTCGATCGCGAGACGTTTCTCCGCTGGGATCTCAGCGGCGTGAGCGGGAAAATCGTCGATGCAAAAGTGAGGCTCGCCGGAATCACCACCGGCCAGACCGGCAACGAAAGTTGCGCGACGTTTGTCTCGAGCGACACCTGGGGCGAGACCACCGTCAACTACACCGACAAGCCCGCCTCGGGGGAACTCTTCGCGCAGTGGCTGCCGGTCGCAGGGCAAGCGGTGGAATTCACCGTCACCCCGCAGGTTGTGGACACGATGCTCGGAGATGACCTGCTGTCCCTCTCGATCCTCTCCACCGACAACTACGGTGCCAATGGCCTGGTCAACTACGCCTCGCGGGAGAACCCGACCGCGGCCGATCGCCCGCAGCTCATCCTGACGATCGACAATGCCATTCTTACCATCAGCGACGTGGCGGATCAGACCGTGGACGAAGACACCTCCACCGCTGCCTTGCCGGTGATCATCGGAGGCGACTTGCCGCAGACGCTCAGCGGGACTTCAAGCAATCCCGCGCTCGTGCCGAATGCCAACATCGTCTTCGGAGGCAGCGGCGCGAACCGCACCGTCACGGTCAGCCCGGTGGCGCATCAGAGCGGCACCACCACCATCACCCTGACCACCAGCAACGGCACGCTTGTCGCGACGGATACATTCACGCTCACGGTGACCGGCGTGAGCGACGCCGCCATCAAGGCCGCCACGGGAAGCGCGCTCAATCTTACCAACGCATGGACCGGTGCCTTTGTGCCCGTGAATCCCGACACGGCGACGTGGAATGCCACCTCGCTGACCGGTGCGATGACGCTGGGCGCGAATCTGAGTTGGGCCGGACTCATCGTGAACGACCCCGCCGCAGCGCTCACCTTCAACGGCACCCAAACGCTGACGCTCGGCAGCGAGGGCATCAACCTGTCGGCCGCCACCGTGAACCTCACGCTTAATCACCCCGTGATGCTCGGGGAAGATCAGATCTGGAATGTCGGCCCCGGTCGCACCCTCGCCGCCACCAGCCGGATTTCGGGCTCGCGCACGCTCACGAAGGCCGGCACCGGCACTCTCGTCCTCTCCGGCCTCAGTGCCACTGCTGCGAGCAACTACACCGGCACCACCACCATCAGCCACGGAACCCTGGCCATCTCCGCCAACGACCCTTTTTTCACGGGTGGTCTGACTTTTGGCTCCGCCAACGGTAGCGCCCTGGTGGGAACCTTGGATCTCAGCACTTCCAGCGCCACCTACGCTGGCACGGCCCTGGTGCGGACGAACAACGCCACGGCCAATACTGTCCCGATTGGCAGTGGCGAAACCCTCACGCTGAGCGGGGGCATGACCTTGGGCTACGATGCGGCAGGCGGCTCGGGGGTGACGGACTCAAAATTGACCGTCACCGGCGGGGGCAGCATGGCGGTGAACGGCACGACCATCAGCATCGGTGTGAATCAGGCCGCGCAGAACGCAGGCTATTCCAGCAGGGGGACCCTCGACGTAAGTGCGTTGGCAGCGTTCAACACGAATGTCACCACCTTCAACATGGGCGTGGGCAGCACCACGACCGGGGTGGGCAACGTGCTTCTTTCCAACACGGCCAACACGATCCAGGCGACGACGCTCACGGTGGCGAATACCGGTGGCAACAATGGCAACGGCACCAGCACGCTGACGCTGGGAACCGGAACCAATGTCATCCGGGCGGACACCATCGAGATTGGAAAAGGGAAGGGCAGCAGTCCTGGAATGGTCAAGTTCGCCTCCCAGATTCCGGGAAGTCCGGGGACCGTGACGATTGCCGACAAAGGGGGAACCGCTGCGGCCAATATCACCGTGGCCAACGTCAACGGCGTCGGGACCAGCGGTGGAGCGATTGGAACCTTGGATCTTCGCGGCCACACGGCGACGGTGGATGCCGGCACACTGCTCATTTCCAGGAACAATGGCGGAAGCAGCACCGCCGCTTCGAGTACCAATGGAACGGTCCACTTTGATGCGGGAGTCTTCACCGTGGCGATACTGAACATGGCCCAGAAGAGCGCGGTTGCGACCGGAACCGCCACAGGCACGCTAAACGTCGGTGGCGGGATCTTCACGGTGAACACCGCATTCACGCTCGGGTCCCAAACCGGAAGTGGTGCCTCAGTCGCCACCCTGAATCTCACCGGAGGCACCTTGAACTCCTTCGCCAACATCCTCGAAGGTGGTGGCAACACCACCAGCAAGATCACTCTCGACGGTGGCACCCTGAAACTGAATGGCAATGCCATCGGCGGCGCGACACCGATCGATACGCTGGAGTTCAAATCCGGAACGTTGCAGGATGTTTCTCAAATCAACAACGGCACCGGCGGCCTCACCAAGACCACGTTGGGCACGCTCACGATCACCGGGACCAACTCCTACACCGGTGCCACGACCGTGAGCACCGGCACCCTCGCCCTGAGTGGCAGCCTCGCCGGACCACTGACGGTGAACGGCGGCATCCTCGCTCCGCAGGGACTGCCCGCCACCGCCAGCGACTTCGCCTTGAATGCGGGCGGCACTTTCCAAGCCCGCGTGACTGGCAGCACCGCCGGCACGCAATACGACCAGTTCGCCGCGGGGGGCACCGTGACCTTGGCCGGGCCGCTGGATCTCGTCGCCGGCCCGGGCCTCGCCCCAGGCACCAGTTTCAGAATCCTCAACAAGACCAGTGCCGGAGCCGTCAGCGGCACCTTCTCCGGCAAGCCGGAAAGCAGCGTCTTCACCGAGGACGGCTACCCTTGGATCATCAGCTATGTCGGTGGCGACGGCAACGATGTCGTCCTCACGCTCGCGGCGCCCATTCAAGCCTGGCGCTTCCAATACTTCGGCACCATCGCGAACAGCGGCCCCGCGGCCGACACCTTCGACGCCAACGGCGACGGCGAGGTCAACCTCCTCGAGTTCGCCACCGGCCAGAACCCCCACGCCGCCAGCCTGGTCGTGCTCTCCGCCATCCGCAGCGCCAGCGCCCTGGAGATCACCTACACCCGCAGCAAGGAAGCGCTCACCGGCGGCATGATCTTCGCGGTCGAGTGGAGCGACACCCTCGCCCCGAATCCCTGGTCCGTCGCCGGCGTCACCCAGGAGATCCTCACCGACAACGGCACCGTGCAATCCGTCAAAGCCACCGTGCCGACCGCCGCGGCGATTCCCAAGCGCTTCGCACGGCTCAAGGTGACATCACCCTGAATCCGGGGATGCGTCGGGGTGGTCGACGATCTCGGGTCGGTGACACAGGTTGCCCATTGCTTTTTCACGCAGGAATGCTTTGTGAACACGGGACTTGTCGATTATGGTGACGCCCCTTTCGCATGGCAGATATCGCATCAACGTCCAGAAAACCGCGTGCCTCGCAGATGGTTCTGCTGTTCGCGGCGCTGGTCATCGGCGTGGCAGGGTTGAAGGCGGCCCAGGCGTTTTTCGTGCCCATGCTGCTGGCCTTCTTCATCGCGACGGTGAGTTATCCGGTCACCGACTGGCTCCAGCGCCACCGGATCCCGCCCGCGGCGGCGGTGCTGCTGACGGTGCTGGTCGACTTCGCCTTCCTCGCCGCGGTGGTGGTGCTCGGCGTCACGATCGTGGGCGATTTGCAGGAAAAGTGGGACGCGGAATACTATGATCTGGCGCGCTTGAAGATTCTGGAGGCGAACGACGTCATCACGGCGAAGCTCCAGCAGTTGAAGGTCGAAGACGCGAGTGAGAAGCTCAACGAATTCACCAACGCGAACCTGACGGAGTTGCGCAACGTCAAGTTTGGCCAGATCTGGACGCTCGGCACCGGCGTGGTCGGGCGGGTGCTTTCCTTCTTCGCGACCTTCGGCGTGGTGATCGTGCTGACCATCTTCATGCTGCTGGAAGCGCAGGTCTTCAGCCGCCGCTTCGGAGCGATCCGCGAGGCCCGCGGGCCGAACTTCGAGCGCTTGACCGGAGCGATGCGCGACACCCAGCGCTATCTCGGCATCAAGACGTTGCTGAGCTTGGCGACCGGATTGTTCGCCGGAATCCTGTGCTGGGTGGCGGGGCTCGATTTCTTCCTGCTGTGGGGAATCCTCGCCTTCGTCATGAACTTCATCCCGGTGGTCGGCTCGCTGATCGCCTCGATCCCGCCGATCCTGCTGGCCTTGATCGCCCGCGATGGCGGACCGACCGATGCGATCGTGGTGGCCGGCGGCTACGGGCTGATCAACATGTTCCTCGATAACTTCGTGCAGCCCCTGCTGCTAGGCCGCCGCTTCGGGCTTTCGATCCTGGTGGTCGTGCTTTGCGTGCTGTTCTGGGGCTGGCTGTGGGGCTTGATCGGAATCATCCTCGCGGTGCCGCTGACCATGATTCTCAAGGTCGTGCTGGATAACAGCGACGAGTTCCGTTGGGTCGCCGTGGCGATCGGTCAGGAGTCGCGACCGACGGAAGATGAAATCGACCTGCTTGCTGCGCCGACCGACGGAGAGGTCGCGACCGCGGTCGATGCGGCAAAGGTGTCCGGGGGAAATTGAGCATGTCGCGTTTTCAAAAGTTTGCCACCGCCGCGCTCGTCGCGGTGATCGTATTGATTTTCGTGGGGGCGATCGTCCGGGTCAGCGGGGCGGGGATGGGCTGTCCGGACTGGCCGAGATGCTGGGGGCGCTGGGTGCCGCCGACGTCGGTGGAGCAGGTCGATGTCACCAAGCTGCCTTTTGACAAGTTCGAGCGCGCGGCAAAGCGCTACGGGCGGGATCCGTCCACCGTGACGCCGGAGCATGTGCTGGAGAGCTTCAACCCGGTTCACACGTGGACCGAATACCTCAACCGTCTGACCTCGCTGCCGGTGGGGTTTTTCTCGGTAGCGACCCTCGTGCTGGCGCTGCTGACCCAGCGGGGGCGACCGTGGGTGCGAACTGCGGCGACGGTGTCGGTCGTGCTGGTCGGAGTGAACGCGTGGATGGGCAAGGAAGTGGTGTCGAGCGACCTGGAGCCGGGCGTGCTGACGATCCACATGGCGCTGGCGATGTTTCTGATCCTGCCGCTGAGTTTCACCGTCTGGCGCGGATGCGAGCGGCCGTGGGCGATCCCCGGCGAAGGTTCGGTGCGGCGGAAGCTGCGGATGATCATCGGGGTTCTGCTGCTGCTGATCTTTATCGAAGGGATGTTGGGGACGCGGATCCGGGAACTCACCTCGGAGCTCGCGAAGACGCACCCGGGAGCCGGACGGGCGGAATGGGTCGATATTCTGGAGAATACCGGCAGTTACCTCGTCCACCGCAGCTTCTCGTGGGTGATTCTCGGCTCTTCGCTCTGGGCTTGGTTTCTGGTCCGTCGAAATGGAGGCGCAGGGATGGTGGCGAACGGCGTGCTCGGGGTGATCTGCGCGCAGATGGTGCTCGGGCTGATCATGGCGCAGGTGGAGATTCATCCGGTGGTGCAAGTGCTGCACCTCGGGTTGTCGGGGATCCTGCTGGCGCTGACGACGGTGTGGTTCTGCGGGACCTGGCGGATCGAGGGCAGATGATATGGAGTGCTGCGGCACGACGCAGCTTTGGCTCCGGGAGCGGGCCGCCTGCTCTGCTGGCCACGGATCGCTCTGTCGATCGGTCCGCATCCCTTGGGGTGAGGCGACCTTCACCCCAAGCCAAAGCGATGTCATGCCATCGCAGTCCAGTCAGACTCCCAGCAGCTCTGCAGCCGAAACGACCTCCATCCCGTGCGCTTCGCCGACCGGCAAGAAGGTCAACTTGCCGCCGGTGCAATTCACCGCGCCAAGCATTTCCTTGCGGACCCGGCAGGCCCCGGCGACGCCTTGGTCGGCGAGCAGGGTGATCCAGCGCTGGGTGACGTTGTTCAGCGCCTGGGTGGCGGTGCGGGCGTACGCGCCGGGCATGTTGGCCACGCAGTAGTGGATGACGTCTTCCTCGACGTAGGTCGGGGCCTGATGGGTGGTCGGGCGGGTGGTCTCGGCGCAGCCGCCCTGGTCGACGGCGATGTCAACGAACACGCTACCGGGCTGCATCAGCTTGAGCATGTCGCGGGTGATCAGCTTCGGCGCGCGGGCACCTGGGACGAGGACGGCGCCGATGACCAGATCGACGCGCGGCAGCAGCTCGGCGAGGTTGGCCTCGCTGGAATAGACGGTGTGGGTGCCGCTCATCGTGATGTCGAGGAAGCGCATGCGCTCGAAGTCGACCTCGAGGATGGTCACGTCGGCGCCGATGCCGGTGGCGACGCGGGCCGCATTCACCCCGGCGGTGCCGCCGCCGATGACGACCACCCGGCCGGGTGCCACGCCGGGCACGCCGCCTAACAGCGTGCCGCGGCCGCCGTTGTGCTTGGCGAGGTGGTAGGACCCGACGATGGAGGACATGCGGCCGGCGATTTCGCTCATCGGCTCTAACAGCGGGAGCCGGTGGTTCACTTCCAGCGTCTCGTAGGCGAGGGCGGTGCAGCCGCTGGCGACGAGCGACTCGGTGAGGGCTTTCGCGGCGGCGAGGTGGAGGTAGGTGAAGAGGATGTGGTGCGGTTGCAGGCGGGCGATCTCGTCCGGTTGCGGTTCCTTCACTTTCACGATCAGTTCCGCGGCGGCGAAGACGGCGTCGGCGTGGGGCAGGATTTCCGCGCCCATCGCGAGGTAGGCCTCGTCGCTGTAGCTGGAGCCCGCGCCGGCCCCGGCTTCGATGAAAACCCGGTGGCCGCGTTTCACGAGTTCCCCGGCGGAGGAGGGGATCATGGCGACGCGGTGTTCCTGGGCCTTGATCTCCTTCGGGATGCCGATGTTCATGCCGGAAATGCTACGATCGGAAAGCTGGCGGGTCTTGTCCGGGATTGGGGTCGTTGACGACCGATGCGGACAAAAGCCGAGATGGTCGGCGGCCGGGGCTTGATGGACCGGACTGCATGACGGAGAGAGGAGACATGAAAGTCACCATCATCGGTCCTGGCAAAGTCGGGATGGTCCTGGCCTACACGCTGATGCTGCGCGGAGTGGCGCGGGAAATCGTGCTGGTGGGTTCCGACCGCATGAAAGCGGAGGGCGAGGCGCTGGATCTGACCCATGCGCAGGCTTTCCAACAGATCCCGGTGAAGGTGCGGGCGGGGGAGATCGAGGACGCGGCGGGCAGCGAGGTGGTCGCGGTGTGTGCCTCGGTGCCGATGCCTTCCGGCCTGCTGTCCCGCAACGCGCTGGCGCAGGGCAATGCCAACCTGATGAAGAAGCTGCTGCCGCGCGTGGCGGAGGTCGCGCCGACTGCGAAGCTGTTGATGGTGACCAATCCGGTCGACGTGCTGACCTGGCAGGCGCTGGAGCTGACCGGCTTTCCGCGGGAGCGGGTGATGGGGACCGGGACGCTGGTGGATTCGGTGCGTTTCCGCGAGTTGTTGTCGGTGATGCTGCACATCCATCCCGACGACCTGCGCGCCTACATCCTCGGCGAGCATGGCGAGCACCAGTTCCCGGCAATGAGCGTGGCGCAGGCGGGCGGGGAGCGGATCGACGACACGCCGGAACGCCGCGCCTTGTGCGAGCGGGCGAAGCATTTGGGGATCGAGGTCTTCAAGAAGAAGGGCAACACCTGCTACGCGATCGGCCAGGCGGCGGCGTACATCATCGAGGCAATCCTGTTAGATGAAAAGCGCACGGTGCCGCTGAGCGTGAAGATCGACGGCTATCTCGGCGTGAGCGGCGTTTGCCTGAGCGTCCCGGTGGTGGTGGGAAAGCGCGGGGTGGAGCGGTATCTGCATCCGGATTTGAATGCGGAGGAAACGGCGCAGTTCCGCGCCGCGGCGGAGGCGGTGAGGGGGGTGATTGAGGGGCTGAAATAGGGAGTGTTGACCTGTGGTCAACACGAGTGTCGACGGAACGTCGACACTCCTTACGGGATCTCCCGCCCTTCGAGGATCGCGAGGGAGAAGGGATCGCCGGCCGCGGCGAAATTGCGGACATGCCTTGGAAGATCCGGTTTCGGATCGTCCGGAAGAAAGGCACGCCAATCCGGTGATCCCGGAGGGATCTCAGCCAGTAGCCGGTGGTCGAGCGAAGCGAACACCACCGGACACAGGGCCCGCGTGAAAACGAACCCCGGATGGGGTTCCAGCCATGCGTGAGTTCACGGGTGATTACCTTCCCCCCAGGATATCGGCGGCCCATCCCACGACCATCGATTCGTGGATCACGCATGTCCGGAAGCATCCAGCCCGGCTGGAACCCCATCCGGGGTTCGTCGCCCGATCGAATTGCCCGGGGGTGGTCGCTCCGCTCGACCCCCGGCTATTGGCTGCATCCCCTCCGGGGATCATGGCTGCATCTGCATCTTGAGAAGCACTAGGCTGAGGCCAGGAGTTCTTTCAACTTCTGGTCCGGCCGTGAGGGTTTGGATGCCCTGGAGACCGGCTCACCAGTCGTGGAAATCGGCAGGCCGGTGCTCCGGATCCTTGCAGGGGGCGGCGAGGGTGCCGGGTTCCGGGATGACGGGTGAGTAAGTGTAAGCAGACTCGCCGTGGACGGGGCAGGCGGGCTTGGTTTCAAGGAGCAGGCCGGGGCCGATGATCTTGGACCAGTCGAGGGGATCGCCGGGTTTGAGGGATTCCGTGTTCTGATGGGCGCGGACGGCTTGCTGGAGGTTCCGCTGGTGCAGAAGGCAGGCCGGCATGTCGCTGGAACGGTGGTAGAGAGACGGTTGAGTCCAGAGCAAAGCGACCACGAACAAGACGCAGCTTGAGGTGATCCAGAAGATAGCCTGGCGGCGCGTGACGATGGTTTGCGATTGGGTGGACATCTCTCGCGGAAGCATCGAGGGGAGAGACTGTTGCCCCATCCTGACCCGTTCGGGGCGACAGGAGTCTCGCCCCTCCTTACGCCACCACGAACCCCGCCGCCTGTTCCGGCGTCAGCTCGATGAACTGCCACGGCAAGCCATGCACGTTCAGGTCCGCCATGAAGCCGTCGGGATCGTACTGCTCCATGTTCCAGACGCCGGGCTTGCGCCACTTGCCTTCGAGCATCTGCTTGGCCCCGATCATCGCCGGGACGCCGGTGGTGTAGGAGATCGCCTGGCTGCCGACTTCGGCGAAGCAAGCCTCGTGGTCGCAGATGTTGTAGATGTAGATCGCCTTGGGCTGGCCGTCCTTCACGCCGGTGATGACGTTGCCGATGCAGGTCCTGCCTTTCGTCGTCACGCCGAGGTCGCCGGGGTTCGGCAGCACGGCCTTGAGGAACTGGAGGGGAATGATTTCCACGCCCTGGTAGACGACCGGGTCGATGCGGGTCATGCCGACGTTCTGCAGGACCTCGAGGTGCTTCAGGTAGTTCGGCGAGAAGCTCATCCAGAACTGCGCGCGCTTGATGGTCGGGATGTGCTTCACCAGCGACTCGAGTTCCTCGTGATACATCCGGTAGATCTCGTAGGTGCCGACGCCGTCCGGGCAGGTGAAGGGCTGGTGCTTCGACATCGGGGCGGTCTCGACGAAGGCGCCGTCCTCGAAGTGGCGGCACTCGGCGGTGACCTCGCGGATGTTGATCTCCGGGTTGAAATTGGTGGCGAAGGCGTGGCCGTGGTTGCCGCCGTTGACGTCGATGATGTCCAGTGTGTGGATCTCGTCGAAGTGGTGCTTGAGCGCCCAGGCGGTGAAGACGTTGGTCACGCCGGGGTCGAAACCGGAGCCGAGCAGGGCGGAACGGCCGGCCTGGAGCCAGGTTTCGTGGAGGTTCCACTGCCAGGAGTATTCGAACTTCGCGACGTCCTTCGGCTCGTAGTTCGCGGTATCGAGATAATCCACGCCGGCATCGAGGCAGGCCTGCATGATCGTCAGGTCCTGGTAGGGCAGGGCGACGTTGATGACCAGGGTCGCGCCGGTCTTGCGGATCAGGGCGGCGGTCTGGACCGGATCGTCGGCATCGACCTGGGCGGTGGCGATGTCGCGGCCGGTGCGCTTTTTGACCTCGGCGGCGATGGCGTCGCATTTCGAGACGGTGCGGGAGGCCAGGGTGATCTCGCCGAAGACCTCGGGGACCATGGCGCATTTGTGGGCGACGACGCTGCCGACTCCGCCGGCTCCGATGAGAAGGACCTTGTTCATGGGGATGGTGGCCGAAGGGGTGGGGGAAAGCGGCCCGGGGTGCAAGGAATTCCCGCCGGGTCCGGAACGCTGGCTTTTGAATCTGATTGAGGATTCTGAGATCGTGCGAAGATCGGGGGAGGGACCTTAACCGCGAAAATGCGCGAAAGGGCGCTAAATTTGGAACAGCCGGAAGGCCCCCCCGATCCCCCTGCCTTTCAAATTTCGCGTCCATTCGCGTTCTTTCGCGGTTAAAGAATCCAGAGTTCGGGTGCTCTGAGTATCGGAATTTCCCGACAACTTTTGTGTCGCCCGGGTTTTTCTCCCGCGTAAGGCTCTTTTCAGCAACCTCATTGATTGACCCATGAAACACCACCGCTCCATCCGCCATCGTGTCGCCGCCGGCTTCACCCTGCTCGAAATGGTTATCGTCCTCGGAATCATCGCCGTGCTTCTCGGCGGATCGATCGCGCTCATTGGCGGGGTCGGCGAGGGTGCCAAGATCCAGCGGGTAAAAGGCGACTTCCAGTCGATCAGCTCCGCTTTGAAGACCTACCAGATCAACGCCGGCAACTATCCGACCACCCAGCAGGGACTGAAGGCACTGGTCGAGAAACCGACCACCACGCCGAAGCCGGATGACTGGGTCAAGATCGCTGAAAAGGTCCCGACCGACCCGTGGAAGAACGAATACGGCTACAAGTTCCCGGGCAGCAAGAATCCCGCGTTGTTTGAAATCATCAGCAAAGGCCCGGACGGCATCGAAGGCAATGAAGATGACCGCAGCAGCCAGAGCACGGGCGAGTAAGCCCGCCGCGGCGGGCTTCACCCTCCTCGAGATCGTCGTCGTGCTGGTGCTGATCGCAGTGCTGGCGGGGAGTGCGATCAGCGTGATGATCACTTCGGCCGACGAACGTGCGCTCAAAAACTCTTCGGGCGAAATTGAGGCGCTTGCCAAGAGAGCCCGCACCGTGGCGGCACTCCAGCAGCGCCCTTACGCCCTTGAGTTCTTCGAGAACCGGGTGCGGCTGATGCCGTTGGCCGAGGCGGTCATTGAGCCCGCGGAGCGCGAGAAGGCCGCGGCGATGCTGGAGCTCGCCGGCGCGGAGAGCGGTAGCATCCACGCCGAATGGTCGAGCAAAGGAGATCTCCGGATGCAGGTCCGCCGCTGGGCCAGCGACACCTGGATTCCCATCGATTCCAAATCCCGGCAAGTCTGGCGCTTTGACCCTGAAGGCTTTTGCGAACCGGTCGGGGTCCGTCTCGAAACCGAAAAAAGCTGGATGGAGATGGAATTCCACCCGCTGACCGGTGGGATCCGCTACAGCTCGAAAGAAGTTTACTGAGACCATCATGAACCTCACGCCCCATCGTCCGTCGCGGCGCTTCCGGAAGGGATTCCTTCTGATGGAGGTCTTGTTGGCGTTCCTGGTTTTCGGGATCGCCGCGACCGGTTTCGCGGTGGCTCTTGACCGGACGGCGGATCTTGCCGCCACCGCCCAGCGCAAGCTGAAGATGACCCGCCTGCTGGAAAGCGCGCTGGCCGAGGCGATGTCGTATCCGGTGTTGGAGGAAGGAACCACCTCGGTGGCGGTGGACGAGATGTCCGACCAGGGCCTCGAGATCGAAACCACCATCGAGTTGCTGGAAGAGATGGAAAACGAGGACGGCCAGCTTTTGCAGGAGATGTACCGGATCGAAGTGGTCGCCCGGTGGTTTGACAGCGGGGAAGCCCGGGAACAAATGGCCGAAACCTGGCGTTATTCCCGCCTATACCAGCCATGAGGAATCCGCTCCCAACCCGTGTCCGGCGCAACGGCTTCACTTTGCTGGAGTTGGTGCTCGCCATGCTGCTGCTCGCCTTGCTGTCAGGCATGATCTTCAGCTCCTCGAACGCGAGCATTCAGTTGAGCAGCACCGTGATCAAGAAGCAGAATGAAGAGAGCGCGAAGAACGCTTTCTTCACCTTGCTGGAAAACCGCTTCGGCACCTTGCCGGGGAATACCCGGATGGAGCTGACCTGGAAGGACGCCGGGGGAAAATACATTTCCGATCTGACCCTGCAGAACGTCCCGCTGGCCTTCACCTGGGGCGGCACGGAGAAGGTCGCCAAGGCGGTGCAGATTTCGACCGTGCAGCGGCGCGACAGCTACCTGGACATCGTTCTGCGCTACTACGAGAACGAGATTCTGGAAGACAGCGACAACCTCAATGTCGACGAAGATGCCGAACCCTTCGCCGAGGTGGTGCTTCTCGAAGACGTCCGGGGTTTCGAATGGCGGGTGCTCGACGGCCGGACCATGGAATGGCAGGAGGACTGGGACCTGGTCGGCCGCCTGCCGCTGCAAATGGAGCTGACCATTGCCTTCGGTGCGCAAGGGAAGTGGATCCGGCAGATTTTCTGGATCACCCCGAAGCAGGATCCGGAAGTGATGATGCGCCAGCTCCAGCAGCAGGGTCAGGGCGGGCAAGGCGGGCAACCGGGTTTGCCGGGCGGAGGAAATGCGATCCAGATCGGTGAAGGTCAGATTCCCGGTGGTGGACCGGGTGGCCCGGGTGGTGGACCAGGAGGAGCAGGCCCCAGAGGTCCGGGGCGCGGGGACGGCGGCCGGGGGCCGGGGGGCGGCGGGCGCGGTCAAGGTGGTCCCGGCGGTGGCCGGGGTGGACCAGGAGGTGGCCGATGAAGAATTTTCCGAACCCGAGCCCAAAGAACGGCTCCGCCCTCGTTGCGGTGTTGTTGCTGATCGCGGTTCTCGCGATGGCCTCGATCGCGGCGATCCGGGTGGTGTCTTTTGACGCCGAACTCGCGACGGCCCAAGTCCATGGCTTCCGCGCCCGCCAGCTTGCCGAGATGGGCATCGCGGTGGCCTCGAATCCCGCGGTCAAGCGCACCGACCCGCTGCTGCGCCAGCTTTCGGAGGAAAGCGGCGAGGGCTTCGAGGCGCGGATCATTTCCGAGGGTGAGAAGTTCAACATCAACGCCATCGTGCTCCGCAAGGACGAGGGCCTGCTGAAGTCGATGTTCATCGACTGGGGGCTGGAGCTCGACGAGGCGCAGGCCGTGGTGGACGCGTTGATCGACTGGACCGATGAGAACGACGAGGTCGGCCTGAACGGCGCGGAGTCGGAGTGGTATCTCGACCAGGGGCGGCTCAACCAGCCCTTCAACCGGCCCTTCTACCACCTCGACGAGGTCCGCCTGGTGCGCGGCATGGATTACGTCGAGGCGCTGAAGCCCGACTGGCGGAACTGGTTTACCATCTGGAGTTCCGGCGCGCTGGACCTGAACGAGGCCGCCCCCGAGCTGATCGCGGCCGCCGCCGAAGTCCCGCTGGAAGAGGCGTCGATCATTCCCGAGACCGTCCGCGGGCCCGACGGGCTCCGCGACACCGAAGACGACGCGCCTTTCCAATCCGTGGAGCAAGCGCTTGCACTCCTCGGCGTGGACGGCACGCTGCGCCCCGAAGTTTCCGCCCGCATGACCGTGAACGATACCACCACCCGACTGGAGAGCATTGGCAGCGTCTCCGGGGCCCGGCGGAAGATCACGGTCATCGTGCGCAACCGCACGGGACGTCCGGCGGTTTTGGAACGAACCGAGGAGGTGTTACCTTGAGCAAACAACAAGAAACTTCGCTGCTGGTCCCGGGTCCCCGGGGCTGGGAAATTTGGAAACAAGCGAGCACCGGAGGATTCGTCCTCCACTCCGCCGACGGGCCCGCGCGCGCCTCGGACCTGACCGGCTTGCCCGGCGGGAACCTGGCCATGCTGTTCCCGGTGCGGGGGATGCACGCGCTGCCTTTCAAGGCATCGAGCGCCGACGAATCGCTGTTCGAGGACCTCGCGGCGATGCATGCCGAGCGGCTCGGCGTGCGGGCGGACCCGATGGCCGGCCAGCTCACCGATACCTTCGTGGTGACCAAGGACGGCGACAGCGCGACGCTGCTGTGCACCGTGCTCAAGTCCCCGGGCGACGGCGATCTGCCGCCGCGCAGCCCCAAGGAATTCGACATCTCCGCCCGAGCTTACCCGGTGCGGGGCGAAGCGGTGGCCGCTTGGAAGGAATTCGACCGATGGGTCTTCGCCTTCTTCCGCAACGGCAAGCTTCTCTACTCGCAGGCCACCTCGAGCAGTGGTCCTTCGCCGGATGCCTCCTGTCTGAAGGAAATCCAGCTCGCGATGGGTCAGCTCTCGATCCAGGGCCTCGCCCTGCGGCCCGAGGCGGTCCACATCTGGTCGGCCGACGGCGATACCGGCAGCCTGGCCACCGGTCTGGGCGTGCCCGGCCGGGTTTCGCCGCGGCCGGATCCGGTGCTGCCGGAGCCGCGCAGCAAGCTGCTGCCGGCCGACGTCCGCGCCGCCCGCCGCGCCCTGCGTGCCCGCCAGCAGAAATTCGCCATGGTCGCCGCGGTGCTGCTCGCCTACCTCGGCCTTGCCGGCTGGTTCGGCTACGGCTTGTGGAAGAACCAGAACAAGATCAAGGACCTCCGGGCCGAAGCGAACAGCATCCTGTCGGAAGAGGACCGGCTGGCCTACGAGCAGCACAAGGCGATGTGGACCGAGCTGGATCTGGTGGTGGATTCCGAAAAGGCCCCGGTCGAACTGATGTCGCGGATCGCCAAGGCCATCCCGCCGAACACCGGCCTCCGTCTCAAGACCGCGGAAATCAATGCCGGCCAGATCAAACTGGTGGGTGAGGCGCCCCAGGCCGCCCCGATCAGCCAGTTCAGCGTCAATCTCGCCCGGGATTCCTTCGGCCTGTCCCAATACGAATGGGACAAATCCCAGCCGACCAACAGCAACAAGGGATGGAGCTTCGTCCTGACCGGAGCACTCCCCGACGCCGAACAGCAGTGAATTACCGACAATTCAAGCGCCCGGCGGCTTTCCCCTCCCGACCCCACGATTCATGAGCGATCGCGAAAAGAAACTTGTCCTCCTGTTCGGCCTTGCCGCCTTCGTGCTGCTCAATGCGTTCGGGGTGTCGTGGTTTCGCAAATACAAGAACAAGCTCGACATCGACCTGCGGACGGCGGAAGGCGAGGTCGAGACGGCGGATGCGTTCAGCCGGAAGTTCGACACGGTCATCGAGGAGATGGACTGGATGGGCGAACACGCGCCGCAAGAGCGGGCCGGACAGTTGGTCTCGAGCGAGCTGGAGCAGTATGCGTCCAACCAGGCGGCCACGAACCAGCTCGAGGTCAAGCGCCGCGCCATCCTCACCAACGACGAGACCGGCGTGCATTTCCACCGCGCCAAGGTGGAATTCAATGTCACCGGGCTGGAGAACTCGCTCTACCGCTGGCTGGGCCGTCTTCAGATGCCGGACCAGTTCCGCGCCATCACCTTCCTGCGGCTTTCGCCCGACGCGAAGGACGACACCCTGATCGATTGCGTCGTTATTGTTGAGCAGTGGTATGTGCCGGTTTCCGGCGACGGTGAAGAGGCCCCGGTCGAGACCCCGGCCCCCGCACCCGCTCCGAATCCTTTGCCGACTCCGGCTCCCGTGCCGGTTCCGACTCCTGCGCCGACTCCGGCCCCAACACCGACTCCGGTCCCAACACCGACTCCGGTCCCAACACCGACTCCGGTCCCAACTCCGACTCCGGTCCCAACTCCGACTCCGGTCCCAACTCCGACTCCCGAACAGCCATGAAAACCACGATCTCCATCGGTTCCGTGATGATTCTTGCAACGGCGCTCGCCTTCGCCGGGGCTCCGGTGAAAAAGCCGGACACCAGCTACAGCCACCTTTCGACGAACTCGCCCTTCACCTCAAAGCCCCCGCCGCCGATCCAGGAGGAGGGCCCGGCCCCGCTCGATGACTGGGCGCTTGGCGGCGTGTCGGAAGTCGAAGGCGGCTACATGGTCACCATTTTCCACAAGAAGAACGCCGGCGAGACCCAGATTATCCGCCCGAGCGGCACCATGATCACGGCCAAGGACAAAATGGAGTGGCTGGATCCCGGCGCGCCCGGCAGCTACAAGGTCGAGCGGGTCGAATACGGCAAGGACAACTGGAAGGACACCGTGGTTTACCTTACATCCGGCAGCGGTGGCTCCGAGAAGGTTGCCTTCGACGACAAACTCATCGCGCCGGCCGCCTCCGCCGCTCCGGCTCAGGGACGTCAACCCGGCCAGCCCGTGATTCCCGGCCAGCCGCCGGTGCAACTTCAGCAGCCCGGCGTGATCGTCCCCGGCCAGTCCGGCATCCGCCCGCCCCGCCAGCGTGTTGTCGTTCCTCCCGCTCCGACCCCCGGTCGCTAATTTCGTCCGAATTTTCCCATGTTGCCCATATCGCGTTTCCTACTTGCCGGCCTGATCCTTTCCGGTGCCGCGTTCGCCCAGCAGCCCGCGCCACCGCCACCGGCCGGGGCGCCGATCCCGCCCGGTGCCGTGCCGCCTGCGGGCATCGTGCAACCGGCGGGCGTCTTGCCGAATGCCGCCCTCCCGCTCGCCCAAAAGGTGAAGAAGGACGGTTTCTTGGAGCCCAAGATCAACGGCGAGCGCCTCGCGGAACTCTACACCGAGTTCACCGGCCGCCGCGTCACGGTCGGGAACCCGGCCATTGCCGCGGAGTTCCGCTTCGTGCAAAAAGGTCCGATCACTTACGGCGAAGCCGCCCAACTCCTCAAGATCGCCGCGCTGATGGAAGGCTTCGTGTTCGTCCCTTCCGACGACATTCCGAATCACGACAAGCTGCTCTACTCCCAAAGCATCGCCAACCCGAACGACGAGGATCTGCCGTTCATCACCGACGCCGCCGACCTGCCGGCCGGGGAACAGGTGGTTACCTACGTGATGCCGCTCAAGCACATCAAGCCGGACGAGGTCGTCCGCGCCTTCACCTCGATCGTCAAGCAGTTCGGCAACTTCGGCTCCATCACCGCGGTCCCGAACGCCGCCTGCGTGATCATCACCGAGAATACCTCGCTGATCCGCCGCCTGATCCAGCTCCAGCAGACGATCGACGTCCCTTCCCAGAATGTCGGCACCCGCTTCATCAAGGTGCAGTATGCCGATGTCCAGGAGCTGTCCGAAACCCTCAACGAGATCCTCAACAGCCAGCAGCAGCAGAGCAATTCCGCCGGAATCCAGCGCGTCCAGGGCGGGGCTCCCGCGACGCCGGGCATCAATCTTCCAGTGGGCGCTCCGGGCGGCGCAGTGGCCGGAATTGCTGGCAGCAGCGACGGCGGTTCGGCCGGTGAGGACGTGCCAATCCAGATCGTGCCCGCTCCCCGGACCAACGAGATCTTCGCGATGGGCCGGCCGGTCGACATCGTCTTCGTCGAAAGCCTGGTCGCGGGCTTCGATTCGCCGACCGACCAAAAGAATTTCCTCCGCCGCAAGCTCAAGTTCCTGGCTGTGGCCGACTTCCTGCCGGTCGCCGAACAGGCACTCCAGCGCGCCTTCAGCGGCAACACCGAAGGCGGCTCGGCCGGCGGTGGCTCGGCCGGTGGCGGCAGCAGCGGCCGCTCGACCGGTGCGAACTTCGGCAGCGGCGGGTCCGGTAGCGGATCCCGGACCAGCGGCTCCTCGCGCGGCGGCTCCTCGTCCAGTTCGGGCGGCTCGAGCAACAGCTCCTTCGGTGGCGGCGGCAGCAGCGGCGGCTTCGGTGGCGGCGGCAGCGGCGGGGGCGGCGGCACTTCGCTCGGCGAGCCCACCGTCAGCAGCGCACCCGAGTCCTTGCTCGTCGGACGCACCCTGCTGGTAGCCGACAACATCACCAATTCCATTGTCATCCAGGGACCTCCGGCCGGTCTGGAGATCATCACCCGCCTGCTCGATGAACTCGACGTCAAGGCGGAGCAGGTGATGATTTCCTGCATCTTCGGCCAGCTCGCGCTGGGCGACGACCTGAGCTATGGCATCGACTACCTGCGCCAGATCGAAAACCGCGGCGACAATGCCATCGGCGGGCGTGGTGGTTCCGGCGGCTCCGGCGCCGTCTTGCCGCTCGACGGCGGTGCTTTCGATCCCGGTGACTTCGCCGCCAGCGCCGGCCTCGGCATCTATGGCAAGGTCGGTCCTTACCTGAATGTCTATCTCAGGGCGCTCCAGTCGAGCGACCGCTTCAACGTGATCTCCCGTCCGACGGTGTTCATGTCGAACAACCAGAAGGGGACGATTTCCAGCGGCCAGCGCATCGCGGTCCCGACCAGTTCCTTCAACGGGGGGAGCACGGGTTCGAACACCAATATCGAGTATCAGGACGTGGTGCTGAACCTGGAAGTGATCCCGCTGGTGAACTCCGAGGACGAGGTGACCTTGCAGATCTTCCTCAAGAACGACGAGGTCGTCGGGAGCCAGGTGATCGAAAGCGTGGGCGAGGTGCCGACCATTTCGACCCGCGAACTGGTGACCACGGTGACGGTGCCGAACAACGAGACCATCGTGCTCGGCGGCCTGATCACCACCCGCGACCGCAAGGTCCGCTCCGGCATCCCGATCCTGAGCTCGATCCCGTGGGTCGGCGGGCTGTTTGGTCAGACGACCAATGGCAAGGAGCGCGAGGAGTTGCTGATTTTCATCCAGCCCAAGATCATCGTCGACAGCAAGGGACTCTACGAAGGTCAGGCAGACATCGAGAACCGCTACGAGCTGGAGGAACAGAACCGCGAGTTCATCGACGGCCCCGCGGTGCTCCCCCAGAAGGGCGCGATCCAGGAGCCGGTGACCGATGCGAAAGGCAGTGGCTCGAATGGTGCTTCCCAGGCCGTGGTGCCGGAAGCCCAAGGCGGTCCGCGCCGGGTTGGCAGCCGGCCGAAGACCGGCTTCGTCAACCGCCGCTGAGCCCATCGGCCATCTTCACGACGGGCGGCCCGCGGGCCGCCCGTTTTTGTTTTCCCGGTCCCGCTCCGAAGTCTTGGTGGCATTCCCACACCGGGACTTGCCAAGCGCCACCTTGCGACACACCTTTTCGCCCCACGGCGGGAAGTTCCTGCCATCGTCAAAATCCCACCTATTTTCGCTCCATGCCTGAATCCTCTGAATCGGAACTCGCGCCGAACGTGAAAGCCTTGTGGCTCAAGGCTCTCAGCGCCGTGCAGACCAATAACCACGGCTACGCCGTGAAGCTGATCCAGACCGTCCTCAAGGACGCGCCGACCTTCCTCGAAGGCCGGCAGGTTCTGCGCAAATGCGAGATCGTCATCTGCGGCGCTCCCAAGAAGCGCTCCAGCTTCCTGGGCATGAAGTCCAGCGGTGGTCACGGCAAGATCGCCTCCCAGATCAAGAAAGATCCCGTCGCGGCACTGCCGATGATCGAGGAGGAACTCGAGAAGGAGCCCTTCAATCCGGAACTCAACGATCTCCTGTTCGAAGCCTTCAAGACGATGGCGCTGACCGACAGCGCCGCCTTCGCGCTGGAGACGGTGCGCAAAGGTCACCCGGAGGAAGCCAAGCTGCTGCACAAGCTCGCCGAATTCTATCTGGGGCACGACTTGTTCCAAAAGGCCGCGGAGGTGTATCGCGATATCATCAAGCATCACCCGACCGACGGCTCCGCGATCAAGGGCGAAAAGGACAGCACGGCCCGCGCCTCGATGCAAAAGGGTGGCTGGAGCGAGCAGGCCAACATGAAGGACCTCCAGCGGAACAAGGGCGAGGCCGCCGAGCTGGAAGCCCAGAACAAGTCGGGCCTGACTAAGGACCAGCTCGAAGACCGCCGCGACCGCCTGATCGCGAAATACAACGAGGACGCCAACCAGCTTGCCGTGGTCAAGGACCTCGCCAACATCTTCGAGCAGCTCGAAGACTGGGCCAACGCGAGCACCTTTTATTCATGGGGTTTCACCCTGAGCAACGGCGACGTCGCGCTCCAGACCAAGGCCGGCCAGATGAATGACCGGGTGCAGGAGGAGCACATGAAGGAGTTGGAGGCCCGCGCGGCGTCCAGTCCCGACGATCCGGAAGTCCAGGCGATGCTCGCCGAGCGCAAGGCCGCCCGGGTGGCCGAAGCGGTCGAGGAAGCCAAGCGCCGGGTGGACCAGAACCCGACCGACCCGGTCTCCCGCTACGAACTCGGCCAGGCTTATTTCAATGCCGGCGACTACAGCAACGCCATCCCGCACCTCCAGCAGGCGAAGCGCAATCCGCACATCCAGTCGAAGGTGCTGCTGCTGCTGGGTCTGACCTTCAAGGCCAAGGGCATGCTGGACATGGCCGTCAAGCAGCTCTCCGACGCGCTCGGCGACCTGCTCGGCATGGACAACACGAAGAAGGAAGTGCTCTACGAGAAGGGACTGATCCACGAGGAGATGGGCGACAAGGCCGGGGCTCTCGATGCTTTCAAGCAGATCTACGAAGTCGACTACGGCTACCGCGACGTCGCCCAGCGGGTGGAGTCGTCCTACGGTGGCTGATCCGCCAGAAATTCGAAAGGCGCGGAAGGGAAACCTTCCGCGCCTTTTTTGTGGGAGACGGGGGAGGAAGGGGTATCTGCGCCGGGGTTGGGGGTCCCCGTTGCGATTCTCTCACTTCCCTTGGGCGCTGGACCGTCCAAGCCGACTAAAGATCGGCGCTCCCTTAGGCGCCGACTGCGCCCATCTACCATCTACCATCTACCATCTACCATCTACCATCTACTGCGCCTCATACCGGAACGGATCGGAGAACTTCGGATCCGTGGTCACCGTGGTGTCGGTGAGGGTTTTGAGGAACGCGACCAGGTCGGCCTTCTGGGTGGCGGTGAGGTTCAGGCGGCGCGGGGGCTGCGGTGGGGAGCCCGGAGGCGCAGGTATGCGGAGCTGCAGCGAGAGGTTGGGGTGGTTGACCACGCCGGAGTTGTAGAATTCGACGACTTGCTCGAGCGTCGCGAAGCGGCCGTCGTGCATGTAGGGCGCGGTGAGCGCGATGTTGCGCAGGGAGTTCACCTTGAACAGCCCCTCGTCCTGGGCCCGGCCGGTGACCCGGCCGACGCCTTTGTCGATGTAAGGATTCTCCAGGCCGTTGTTGAAGATCGCGTTGCCGGGGACGAAGTTGTCGGTCCCGTGGCAGGCCGCGCAGCCGCCGGCCGGTCCCTGGAAGATCTGGCGGCCGCGGTTCTCGGAGGTGGTGAAGTTGGCGAAGTTCACCGGGACGCCTTGGTCATACTTGGAGTTGCTGGAAATGATCGAGCGGACGAATTGGGCAAGGGCCCGCGAGATGCGGGTGCTATCGATGGTCGGCGAACCGAAGGCGGTGGTGAAGAGTTCGGTGTAGAAGGGCTCGGCGGCGAGGCGGGTGATCAGCAGATCGAGCGACATGCCCATTTCCAGCTCGTTCTGGATCGGTAGCAGCACCTGATCCTCCAAGGTGGCGGCGCGCTCGTCCCAGAAAAAGTTTTCACGCAGGTAGTAGCGGGCGTTGGTCAGGCCCATCGAGTTGCGGTCGGTCTCGCGGCCGTCGAAGCCGATGCTGAACTGCCGCGGATCGGAGAAGCCGTGCTCGGCCTGGTGGCAAGACGAGCAGGAGACGGTCTGGTTTGCGGAGAGGCGGTTGTCGTAGAACAGCGCGCGGCCGAGGGCGGCCCCGGCGTTGGTGATCGGGTTGGCGGCCGGCGTGTTGATCTGGCCGAGGATCTGCGGGGTGGTCAGGTGGAGGGGCAGGACCGGGTTGGCGAAGTTGTAAGGACTGGCTGGCAGCACCAGCGCGGAAGCCGCGCTGGCGGAGACGGGGCCGGCGACGTCGCTGTTCAGACGGTAGAATCGAGCGGAGCCATTGCGGCTGACGGGGATCTCCAGCCGGCCGTTGAAGACGCGGTAGGTCGTGTGATTGGTCCACGAGCCGAGTCGGTCGGAGCTTTGCAGCATCCAGGCGTGATTGCCGGGATCGCGGATTTCGAGCAGCAGGCCGGTAGCGCTCGGGGTGGCGTTCAGCGCGGCGGATTCGGCGGCGACCTCCACGGGGACTTCGGCAGCGACCGGGAGGGCGAGACTTGCGAGAAGGATGAGGTTTTTCACAGTGGGAGGGAAAGCGCAACGGCAGCGGAATCACCAGTAACTTTACCTTTCCTTCACATGGCGGCCGGGACTTTCACCAAGGCCTAACATGAGGTCTCCTGGTTGTGCCATCCAAGCGGGTCCGGACGAACCTGGCCGCTACACAGTCATCGGGATTTTCAAGGCGACGGAGGCCACGCGACCTGCTCGCATGCCATCGCATGAAAGACGAATTGCTGCTGCGATTGGAGTCATTCGAGATCGATCAACCCGGAGTCCGTTTTCCGTTCAGCGCCCGGTTGGCGCGTGATCAGGGCTGGGACCGCGGCTTCGCCCGCCGGGTCACCGGCGAATACAAGCGCTTCCTGTGGCTGGCGATGAAGGCCGGGCATCCGGTCACGCCGTCCGGGGAGGTCGATGAAGCCTGGCATCTCCACCTCTGCTACACCCGGTCCTACTGGGACGAGCTGTGCGGGAAGCTGCTCGGCCGGCCGCTCCACCACGGGCCGACGGAAGGCGGCCGGGCCGAGGACGAGAAGTTTGGCGATTGGTATGGCCGGACGCTCGACAGCTACCGCCGCCATTTCGGCGAGGAGCCGCCGGCCGATATCTGGCCACCGGTCGCGCGGCGCTTTGAAAGGGTGGCGCGGAGAACGGTCGATCCGGCGGAATACTGGGTCGTGCCGAAGATCAAGCGATGCCGCGTCTTGGCCATTGGGGCGGGGCTTGCGTTGATCCCCTTGCTGGCCGGCTGCACGCCCTTGCTGGGCGTCGTCGACTTCAGCGGATTCCTATGCATCGCCGGGGTTTTCGTGTTCATCGCGGTGCTCATCAAGGTCGCGAAGGGCGGAGGCA
>Ga0247843_1001109_pt1 | contig 57973 bp, 48 predicted proteins | sample LaCruzMarch2017__FD_192420 | JGI IMG/M metagenome (GOLD analysis project Ga0247843, IMG submission 192420) | Freshwater microbial communities from meromictic Lake La Cruz, Castile-La Mancha, Spain - LaCruzMarch2017_8m | ecosystem: Environmental > Aquatic > Freshwater > Lake | place: Spain...
AAAACTCGAAGGAATCAACAACAAGATTGGTGCCATGCAGCGCATGCATTACGGTCTCCGTGACTTCGAGTTCCTCTCCTTGAGAATCCTGACTCTTCATAAGGCTAAGCACACTTTTTGCGGATGAGCCCGACTATGTGGGAGAAAGTGTAAATTGGACAACGAATCACTGCGAAAGGTGGCTTGAGGGATGCGCGCATTGCGTGCTTACACAAAGTAACACTTCCTAATAATTCAACAATAAATGCCTGCCCCATTAGCCTTTTTCCACCACCGCCCTCAACTTGCCCGCTTGACTATTGTGTCCCCTCGTTTGCGGGACCGATTTTCCGCGAATGCACGAATGTTATTTTCCCCGGAACGCAGGAAATCCAAGAATTCTACACCCAGGCATTTGCAGGTCTGGCAGATACTAAGAAGGACCAAGTATTCTTTGATTCCCTTCTCCGTTGAAAGACCGTCGATGTCGCGGCGCAGCAGTGCGAACGCTTTAACCGCGTGCTCCGCGTTGTTGTTGTTCCAAGGAACACCATCGTGATCGAGAAATGTGAAAAGAGTGTCTCGATTCTTTTCTAGGCGTTGCTTGCATTTTCGGCCAGTCTCACTCTGGCATTCCCAACGAGACAGGCGTTTGAAGAAGCGATGCACATCGTCCTTATGTCTGCGAAGAAATCGCGTCTTCAACCCGAACCGATCAACGGTTTCAATCATCGGCTTGAGGAGGGCCGCGAACTCACTAACTAGTTTCTTGTACTCTGCGTTAAATGGTTCATTAAACAAGTCCACGTCGAGATCACGAATGAGATGAATCAGGCACTTCTGTTGGGTGCAGTTTAAAGAGTCGTAAGCCGCATAGAAATCCGAAACGAGCACCCCCTCGAAATCCTTCAGAACGCGTTGAACAAGATCGCCCTCCCTCGACGGATAGAACATATAGACAACTTCTTCAAGATTTGCGAAGACCCAAACGTAACCAGTCTGCTGATGCAGGTTCACCGTGGTTTCATCGGCATGCACTAAAGACCCAGAGGTGATTGATTTCAGCAACGCGTCGTAGGTTCCTTGATAGAACGCAGCCGCACTCTCCTTGAACTTATTGACCGCTGTGCATGTGAGTTGAAAGCCAAGAACTAGATTGAGGAAAGTGGCAATTTGATGCTGCGGCAATCTCAGTTCAATGTTTTGATAAATACAGAAAGTTTTGAGGTTTGGCCCAAACTTCTCTCGACTCCAAGCGTGTTTAGAATCGAGGAAGACTGTCCGACACGTCGGACATCTGCAATAGTTAAATCGGTAATTTGTAACCCACTTCTTTAGGCATGCAGGGCCGAAGCGCAAATCGATCACAGTTTTTTGTGCCGTCTGGTGTCTGTATATCTTGAAGCCTCCACACTGCGGGCAAGTCTTTGGCATCGGCCAATTCACGACAGCATTGACGCGTGTCCTCTTCCGCCCAATCTGGGTAGCCTTCCTGGTGATTACCTTCGGGTTCTGGCTGGACCTTACTAAAACCCGCTCGCGCTGATAATCCCAATAGGCGGCTTTGTTGATTTGCTCAAACTCTGCGATCTGAAACCGGTTGCTTTTGAAAATGGAGGGGAAATCGCGCGGCAGAGAATCTGTATGAACAACGTCTGCTGAGGGTTTGGCTTTTTGCCCCTCGCTATCAAACATAAGCTCACCGAGCCGCTCTTCTAACCGCGCCAAAGCCGCGCAATCATTGGCGTTGTATTTGATCAGTTTCTGCCTGAGTTCCTCAGAGCGTGTTCCTTCCCACTGGTGACGCCAGATTATTGACGTTAACCCTGATGCCTCCACATTTGACCATTCGAAGTTGAGATTCCTTGCGATCTCTTTTAGCCCGTTTGTAAATGTCGGAAAGTAGATTTTGGAGAACATAACAGAGACAATGTTGACGACTACGCTAATCGCCTTTGTCTTGGTCGGGCTTTCAAGCGCCAAGGTGTGGCGCTCCTTCATTCGTTCCAGAAAACTTGTCTCGTAGCTACCGTAATGGACCAGCACCGGCTTCTCGACGGTTTCGAGGATGGCAAGGAATTTCCGCCAAATCTTCCCTTCGTCAGCGACGGTGTCAGCCCACAGGCTGTGCTGGACGGCGGACTCGCCGTTGCCGAGCCGCAGACCGATGAGGTAATAGAAATCGCGGTCGGGCAGTCCCTCGACATCCAGATAGACGGGAGTGCCTTCGATCTTGAGTTCCGGGCTGCCGACGATATGAATTTTCTTTTCCCGGATCGCCAGCGCCTTGAGCGAGTGGTGATACTTCTCGCGTTTTTCGCGCATCCTTTTTGGACGACGGCGGGGGCGGAACGTGTAGGAGAGTTGTGTGACGGTGAAGATGCCTTTGTTGTGAAGTTTCTGGCGTTCCTTTGCGCTCATGTTAGCCAGCAGGCTGAGATCGTCTTTTTCAACAGCGATCTTCCGGCATCGTGCCTGATACTCGCACTCGGTGCAATGGCGGTTCAGGACGAGATCGGGGGGCTCCGGGTTTGAAAGCAGTGCAGTAATTTTCTCGACCCGCTTCCGGACTTCGCCGACCAAAGCCGCAGTCTTGACCTTGAGCGTGGCGTGGTCGTCACCGTGAACAATTTTACCGAGGCTGATTTGTCGCCCCAGCATTTTTCCCAGCGCGAGCGCATCGAAGGCGAGCAGGAGTTTGTGGTCTTTGCCCAGCTTGTTGGTGAAGATGAAGCGGATGGGAATGAACTGCGCCGCTTTGCCTCTTCCACCTGCGGGCACTCGTTCGACGGCGTGAAGTTCGGACTCCAATACGCATGCGCCCATTTCCGCCTGCATAGCCATGCCTGTTGCCAACCGCCAGGTGGCTGATTTGGCATTTTCCGCACTTCGCGAGCGATCAACCTCGGAATCGGGAAAATCGGCGGCCATGCGAGTTGTCTCAGCTTCACGGTATGAGTCGGTCTGCGTTTTCACCCACTGGGCGTAGGGGTTTTCTTCGGAAGCTTCACCGGACGCTCTCAGCCAGCATTTTGTCGGACACTTCAAGTATGCTTCAAACATACCGGGTGTGATTTCCATACGATGCGATCCTACTCCCGTGCGAGGATTCGGGGTCAAAAGATTTCTGACAATTCTTGCGCGATCAGATCATCGAAGCGATTGAGCAAAGTCCGAGAGGTCGCCGCCCACCACTCACGAGGCAGCGGATTGCTGATTGCGACAATGACGCGGCGCTCAGAGATCCTTGACGAAGGATTCCAGATCTGCGCACCGGATTGCCGCGCGGTGAAGGACGTGCAGGCGTGCAGAGTCAGAAATGTGTGAAATTTCCTCGCGAAGGCCATCAGGAACCCGATCAAATCGGATTTCCAGAGCCTCGACGACGGCCTGCTGCTGGGCAAGAATCCCGCCCTCCTGCCGACCTTCCTGCCGTAAAATGTCTGCGGTGCTCATGAATTTCTCCTTTTGTTCTGCTGGAATTGTCGAGTCCACTATCTCGCAGACCTCGCGGCTTTGCAACTCGGAATGCTGCAGCAAATATCGCCAGAGGTGGTTGGCGATTTTGAGCGCCTCTTCGCGTTGGGGTTCCGCGAAGAGATCTCCGACGATCCGCTGCACTTCCTGAAATTTCATTTCTCCAGTGCGCTCGCTCTGCAACGCTCCCATCACCGCCCGAGCCAAGCACCCGTCGGCCAGCTTTTCCCATTGAACGCCGGACAGCTCCACCAAAAAGAATCCGCAGTCTGGGACGAAGGAGGATGCCCATTCGGCGATTTCCGCAGGGATCTCGATCAGATCCCGAAGGCGGCGCACAGCAGTCCACTTGCCAGGACCAGGATAAATGACAACGGGGATCACGAGCGGAAGCGTGCCTCCGGCTTCAATCTCCACACGATGGCTCTGCCAGATGAGCCCGATGTATTCATTCACGCGCAGGGGCATGATGCGCACAGGGAAGCTCTGGTGTTCAAAAAGGATGTAGAAACTGACCGGTTTTCCGGCCACTTTGATCCGATAAAGGACATCCTCCCGACGTTCGGCCAGGGAGACGTTGATGCCAGAAATCTTCTCGACATGAAGCGATGACCAATCAACCAGCGGCAGGAATGCCGCAGGCATCCATGTTTCGAGGAACTGGCGGGCGACCAGCGGCAGGGACATCGCATGGCGGAAAATGCGGTCATGGGAATGTGGGATTTTCTCCTCGGACATGCGCCGGACAATGGCAACACCCCCGCGCAGAAACAAGCTCAACATTCTCTCGGCACAAGGAGAGCGGGCGCGATAGGCCCCCAAGTTTCTCTCAACCTGCAACTGCCGAATGGAGGTTTTTTTGTGACAGTTTTGTGACAGGGGAACTGCTGATTTTGTCACAAACTGCCGTTTGGGAGCTTTGCCGCCATCCGCCCGCAGAGCCTTTATAGAGGCTGTTTAAATGGGAGAAATGCCATTTTGAAAATGGCAGCGCGTACGGGATTCGAACCCGTGCACCAGCCTTGAGAGGGCTGTGTCCTAACCCCTAGACGAACGCGCCGTGTGGAGAATTAGCGAATTTATCACTTGGCGGCGGGCTGGCAAGGATGGAAATTGAAACGATGGTTCTGTATATCAAGCCGTGGTGTCCATGGTGCGTCGACGCCGTCTCGTGGCTGAGGGGGCGCGGACTCGACTTTTGCGAGTTGGATGTGCTTTCCGACGAGGCGGCCCGCACGAGAATGAGGCGGATTTCCGGCCAGTCGCTGACCCCCACGCTCGAACTGCCGGACGGCGCTGTGCTTGCGGATTTCGACACAGGCCAGCTCGAGCGGTTTCTCAAGGAGAAGAATGTTATTTGAAATCCTGATTGTGGCGGGGGCGGGAACTCTGGCATTTGCGCTGCGCTCGTTCAGGCGTCCAGCTCTCTTCCGGGCGGGGACGCTCGGGCTGGTGGCGACGTCGTTTCTTGCCGGGTGGCTCATCGGGGGAAGCCTGTTCGCCGGCGCTCTCTTTGCCTCAACCTGGTTCCTCCTCCCCTGGATGGAAATCCTCACGCGGGTGCGGGGGATGCGGCTGCCTGCGGAAAGAACCTTGGAGTCGCGTCCCCCTCCTCCCCGTGCGGTGTTTCCGGCTCTGGAGGAATTGACAACCGAGATGGAAGCCTGCGGTTTTGCCTATGTGGAAGATATCGGCTGGACGCATGATGACACGCGACATTTCTCCCGCCACTTCCTCAATCCCGGCCGGACAACAATTTCCTCGATCTGCCTGATCGAGCAGGGGGACTTTGCGTTTTATTACGTCTTCTTCCGCTCAAAGGCTTCCGACGGACGCATGGCCATCACATGGAATTACCCGTTTTCCTACGGCCTGCATCAATACCCCGGATCCTACCTGAACCGGGTTGCCGGAGAACCCTCGATCGAGGCCCTCAGCCGGAGCCATGCTGGTTTCCTGCCGGAAGCTCTCGGGGGCGAGGTTTGCCTCGTTGATCCGGATGTCATCCAAAGCGAGCTTCAGAAGGACTTTCGTGGACAGCTCGACCACAATCTGGCCTGCGGGATCCTGCGCCGGGAAGGCGACTCCACGATCCGCTATACCGTTCGAGGAATGTTTTTTCTCTGGTTCCAGTTCCTGCGCGATTTTGTCCGCTTTTCTTGAGTGGGCCGCCTGTCGCCCGCCCCGGGCGGATTCTCAGCCCCGGGTGGCGCGGGACAGAGGCTCGACGAACGCCTCTATCCGCGCTGGCAGATCTTCAGAGTCGCCGGTTTCGCTGATGTGCCGGACGATGGCGCTGCCGACAACAACCGCGTCCGCCTGGCCTGCCACCTCCCGTGCTTGATCAGGGGTGGAGATTCCAAAGCCGACGGCAATGGGTAGACCGGTATGCTTGCGGATCTCGGCAACCTGGGCGGAGATCGTCTGCGATAGCGTGCATTGTTCGCCGGTGACCCCCTCACGCGATACGTAGTAGATAAACCCTCCGGCCGATTTTGCGATGAGCGCCATCCGTTCCGGCGGTGTTGTCGGGGCGATCAACTGGATCGAGTGCAGGCCGTGGCCGCGGGCCAGCTCGGAATTCCGCGCGGCCTCGTCGGGAGGAAGATCAAGGATCAGGAGCCCGTCGGCCCCCGCATCGACAGCATCCCGGAGAAACCTTTCGAACCCGTAAGCGTAGATCGGATTCAGGTAGGTGAAGAGGACGAGCGGCAGTTCCGATGTTTCGCGGATTTCCCGGATGATATCCAGGACGCGTGGGACCGTCGTCCCGGCCGCGAGGGCGCGTCCGGCGGCAGCCTGGATGGTGGCCCCGTCGGCAAGAGGATCCGAGAAGGGGATGCCGAGTTCAAGGATATCCACGCCCCCTTTTTCCAGAGCGATCGCAAGTGCGGCGGTCCGTTCGGGAGAGGGGTCTCCAGCGGTGATATACGCGATAAATCCCGAGCGCCCGCTGGAGCGCAGGTTCTGAAACTTCAGGTCAATCCGGTTTGGCATCGGGACCTTCTGACAGAAAATCCGGATTTGAAACAGCGTGGAGTTGCGCGGGAGCCAGGTCCTCGAAGCATGTTGAAAAATGAGAGAGGGCAATTCCTGTTGCACATGATCGATTGACATCAAGGGCAATTGCAGCGAGACGAGTAATAATTAATGAGAAGAGGCATCCCCCCGCTCAGCTTTACGAACATTGCAGGCCTGGCATCAGGTTTGCTGGCTTGGATTTGTTCCGCATCGGCTGAGATGCCCGCGCCGGACAAGCCGAACATCCTGTTTCTTTTTGCCGACCAGTGGCGCGGCTCGGCAACCGGCTATTCCGGTGATCCGAATGTCAAGACCCCCCATCTCGACCAGTTGGCGAAAAGCGCGATCAATTTCTCCAATGCGGTCTCCGTCCTCCCGGTCTGCACGCCATACCGGGCATCCCTGCTCACCGGCCGGTTTCCCACTTCGACCGGGATGTTTTTGAATGACGCGTATCTGCCGTCTGAGGAGCTCTGTATGGCGGAGATTTTTGGCAAAGAGGGATACTCGACCGTCTACATCGGCAAGTGGCACATCGATGGCCACGGACGTGATGAATACATTCCGCCGGCCCGGCGGCAGGGGTGGGACTACTGGAAGGTTGCCGAGTGTTCGCACAACTACAACAAGTCATTTTATTACAGCGGCAACGAGACGAAGAAAACATTCTGGGATGGATATGATGCGTTCGCCCAGACGAAGGATGCCCAGACGTATTTGAAGGAGCGGGCGGCCGGAAGAGGTCAGCCGTTCGTGTTGGTTGTTTCCTACGGCACCCCTCACTTTCCCCACGACACGGCGCCCGAAGAATATAAAAAAATGTATCCGCCCGGGGCGATCAAGCTTCCGCCAAATGTCCCGGAGTCCATGCAGGAGTCGTCCCGCAAGGAGGCGCAAGGATACTATGCCCACTGCTCGGCGCTCGACATGTGCGTTGGCGACCTCATGGCGACCCTTGATGAAACCGGGCTGGCGAAAAATACGATCGTTGTGTTTACGTCGGACCACGGTGAGATGCTTGGTTCGCAGGGGGTCCCTCCGTCACAGAAACAGGTTCCGTGGGATGAAGCCGCCCGGGTGCCTTTCCTCCTGAGGTTGCCCGACGCGCAGGGTGGAGAGGGGCGGCGCGTGAAGACGCCGCTGACGACTCCGGACATACTTCCGACATTGCTGGGGCTGTCCGGGATCCCTGTGCCCCCGAGCGTGGAAGGGGAGGATTTGTCGGCGGTGGTTCGCGATCCGTCAGTTCAAAAAGATCACGCGGCTCTCTACATGGGTGTGGCTCCGTTTTCCAAAGCGGAGGACGCCAACAGGGAGTATCGAGCCATCCGAACGGATCGCTACACATACGCGCGCGACCTGAAGGGGGCCTGGCTCTTGTATGACGAAGAAAAGGACCCGTATCAGTTGAACAATCTGGCGAACAAGCTGGAGTTTGCTGCTTTGCAAGGCGAACTCGACGGGAGGCTGCAGGCCGAGTTGAAGAAACGGGGCGACGAATTCCGGGACGGCCAATATTACATTGATCTGTGGGGTTACAACGTGCGCAACGGGGGAAGTGTCAATTACAAGCCGGGCTCTCCGGTGCAGTCCCCGAAAAAGCGGGCGGAGCCGGTGGAATAATGGTGGCCCATGATGGATCGCCGCGCATTTCTGAGGGCCGCTGGCGGTGTTGTGGCCGGGTTGTCCTGCGGGGCTGGTGCGGCATCCGATCCGATAGCGCGCCGGCGTGTGGTCATTGTCGGCGCCGGCATCGCCGGGCTCGCCGCGGCGCGAAAGCTGATCGAATCCGGCTGTGAGGTTCACGTTGTTGAGGCGCGGGAGCGGATTGGAGGAAGGATTTTCACCGGAAAATCCTGGGCGGACGCGCCGATGGACCTCGGTGCATCATGGATTCACGGAACCCGGGGAAATCCGATTTCCACTCTGGCTCAGGAAGCCGGCGCCCGTGTCCTGGCGACGAGCTATGACAACTCGGTCTGCTATGGCACCGATGGCAAGATCCTGGGCGACGGTGGTGAGAACAGGCTGGAAAAGCTCGAAAAAAATTTCAGCCGGTGCCTCCGTGCCGCCCAGGACGAGGAGAACGACCAATCCATCCGGACGGCTGTCTCGCCTCTGCTGGATGCCGCAAGCGCATTCCCCGGGGAGCGAAAAGAGGTGGAGTTTCTCCTCAACAGCACGATCGAGCAGGAATACGGGGGCAGCGTCGCGGAGTTGTCGGCCCACTGGTATGATGCCGATGCCTCGCTTCCTGGAGGGGACGCGATTTTCCCTTGCGGCTATGACGCCATCCCGGAATATCTGGCGAAAGGTGTCGATGTGGGCCTGGGGGAGTCGGTGAGCCGGGTGGAGTGGAATGCCCGGCAAGCGGTCGTGACATCCAGCAAAGCGGTTTACGCAGCTGACTGTGTGCTCATCACCCTTCCTCTCGGGGTTCTCAAAAACGGCGGCGTGGTCTTCGCTCCCGGGCTGCCTGAAGGCAAATGCCGCGCGATTTCCGCCCTGGGAACGGGGACGCTCAACAAATGCTTCCTGCGCTTCCCCTCCGTGTTCTGGCCGGAAACCGTGGACTGGATGGAGTATATTCCGGAGGACCCGGGGCGGTGGACGGAGTGGGTCAATCTTTATCAGGTAAGCGGCAAGCCGGTGCTCCTGGGATTCAATGCTGCGGGCTTCGGCAGGGAGATCGAGGAATGGGGCGACAGGGAGACTGTGTCCGACGCCATGAAAACCCTCCGGGCCATCTTCGGAATGCGGATTCCCGATCCCACGGGTTTCCAAATCACCCGTTGGGCATCGGATCCCTTTGCCCGGGGTTCGTATTCCTTCAATGCCGTTGGCTCAAATCCGGGAATGCGCGACGATCTGGCGAAGCCGGTTGACGGGCGGATATTTTTTGCGGGCGAGGCGACCGACCGCAGGTATTTCGGCACGGTTCACGGGGCGTATTTTTCCGGGATCCGCGCCGCCGGGGAAATCCTTTCCGGTTCCTGAAATGTTCTGTCGCACGGGAAATCCGCTTCGCTCTTGCATTTTCGCTCAGGGCGGAGTTTCTGGAGCCGATGCGCAAGACAAAGATCATCTGCACGCTGGGGCCGGCCACGGAATCGCCGGAAAAACTGAAGGAAATGATCGCGGCCGGGGCGGATATTTTCCGCCTCAACATGAGCCATGCGACCCATGAATGGGTGAGGGAAATCGTGGGGAGGATCCGCAAGGCTGCTGCCGAGATGAAGTCGGTGACTGCGATCCTCATGGACACGCAGGGACCGGCCATCCGCACGGGCGACCTCAAGAACAAGCTCAATCTCAAGCCAGGCGACATCTTCGAGTTCACGGTGCGGGGCTCACGCAGCGAGGAGCAGTTTTCCGCCGATGTGAACTACGACGGTCTCGTGGATGACATCTCCGTCGGCGACACGGTGCTGGTCGACAACGGCGTCATGCACATGAAGGTGCTGGAGAAAAATGCTAACAGGATCCGCTGCGAGGTGCTCACTGCGGGTACGCTGGGGTCGCGCCGGCACATCAACCTCCCGGGGGTAAAGGTCAACCTCCCGCCTCTCACCGAGAAGGATCTCGCCGATGTCGAACTCGGGGCCGAACTCGGGGTGGATTTTGTCGCCCTGAGCTTCTGCCGCGAGGCGGCGGATATTCTGGAACTCAAGCGCGTGCTCCGTGACCACGGAAGCAATGCGCGGACCATCGCCAAGATCGAGGACCAGAACGCGGTCAAATACGTGAACGACATCATCCGGGCCTCGGATGCGGTGATGATCGCGCGTGGCGACCTGGGGATCGAATGCGCCATGGAGGAGCTCCCGATCATCCAGCGCCGTATCATCAAGAAATGCGTGCAGTTCGGCCGCCCGGTCATCGTGGCCACTCACATGCTCGAGAGCATGATTGAAAACCCGCTGCCCACCCGCGCCGAGATCACCGATGTTGCCAATGCGGTCTACGAGCAGGCCGACGCCATCATGCTCAGCGGCGAAACCACCGTCGGAAAATACCCGGTGGACTGCGTGAAGATCCTCGACCGTGTGGCGCGACGGATCGCCCGAAGCGGAGGGGCCGGGTATGCGAAGGAGGCGGTCATGGACACCACCCGCCTCAAGACGGTCCGCTCGGCCGTGACCCTGGCAAACTCGTTTCCGAACTCAAAAATCGTCGTCTTCACCCGGCGGGGTTACATGGCCGACCACGCCAGCCACCTGCGCCCGGAGGGTGCTCCGATCTATGCGTTTTCCCCTTCGGAGGAAGTCGTCCGCCGGCTCGCCCTGAACTGGAACACCCACCCGATCCAGATGCCGTTCGGGATCAATCCCGACCACACGATCGCCGACGCCGAGCTCGAACTGGAGCGCCGCGGGCTCATCGCCAAGGGCGACCAACTCATCATCCTCAGCGACGTTATGGCCGGCAGCGAGCGCTTCGACTCGATCCAGCTCCGCGAGGTGATCTGAGATCCTAAATGCCGCGAAGGTTTTGGCCGCAGATTAACAGGATTCACACAGATTGATTGACCGACAACGGAAATGGACGGCTGAGTCGGTCTCCTGTTTGGTAGAGGCTGGCGTCGTCGTCAACGATGTCGTCGCTTTGCCTTGATTCCAAATTCGGGGGCGGCACAATCGCAGAGCCCAACTGGCTGACAAACAGCCGGTTGGGCTTTTTGCGGTTACCAGAACTGGGCTTGTTCGGGCAATTCCACCGGCGGAACAGTTTGCGCAGGCGAGCCGTGGATGACAAAACTCCGTTCCCATTGGGCGCGTGTGACGAAGATTGCCCGGACACTGCCTTCCGGCGGCAAATTGACTTTCACCCGTTCGATGTGGGTTTCCTGACGCGCAAATGTGACGCAGGCCCGGGCATAGACGCTCCACTGGAGCATTTGATAACCGTCATCCTTGAGCCATTCGCGGAAGTCATGGGCGGCTTTCCGTTGGGGCTTGGTGCCGACGGGCAGGTCAAATGCAACGATCAACCAGCCCATTTTGAATTTTTCTGTGTCCATGGCTTGTAAAGCCGGGGATCGGAGGAGAGGACGGCGCGGCGGAAACGGGCTTGAAGGCTTCGCAAATGATGAGCGCCACTCCGTGCCTGGCCGCTTCCAGAAACAGGTTGCTGTGGATTTGCGCGGAGAAACTGGTGATGATGATCGAGGCGATGTCCTCGATGGGCAGGCGCTTTTCGCCCTCGGGAGTTTTGCAGGTGAGCTGTCCATCGCGGCAACTCAGCGAGGCCTGCGGTGAATTGATCGTGACGATGTGGAAACTCACAGGAATAAATTCGCCAATGGGTCAGTCGTCGGGAACAAGGCTTTCCGGCAGGCCGAGGAATTCCGTGCCGGTTTCGGCGCGCCATTTCACGCGGCCGTCGTCCAGGCTTTCTACGATGACCCCGCGTAGGGAACCCTTCAGTGTGCGGACTTTGTCGCCGGGTTGGAAAGAAACGTGCTGGCAGAGACTTTCCAGGGTCGAGAGCATCATTTCTCGATCCAACACTCCCGTGATATAGTGAGCGACGGAGGAAGAGCCTTCTTTCAGACGGGGCAGAGGCATGCCGGCAAAGACAGCATTGGCCAGCGCGCGCCCGATTTCCGCAAAGGTATTCCCGTTGAAGAATAGAAACGGAGCGCGTTTGTGACAGGATCGCAGCAGGTCGAACGTCTCCCCGAGCGTCAGTTCCCGCTGCCGGATTTCTTCCCACTCTGCTGCAATCTTTTCGTGAGTTTCCGAATTAACTCCCGGCTGCGCACGGCCTCGTTCGCAGAGTCCCCGGTTGATCGCGGTGACAGATGCCCAACTCCGGTTTTTGAGAAACTGGGCTCGGCTTTGTAGCGGTGTTGGTTCGCTGCCGCCTCGGCGAGAATGTCCTCGTCTGTCAGTTGCTCCAGAAGATCCAGCCGCAGTTTCATCGCTCATATACGCTACTGCTATGATAGGAGGTTAGCAAGCACTGGTGGGGGGAGGCGAGGCAATCATCGGCGGGAAATGTCACTACTCCCGTTCCAAGGAATTTTTAGCATGGCCGACATCGAAGGCGAGTTGGAGGTCGCCAGAGGTGGATTTTTCTGTTGCCGGGGTGGAATGGAGCGTGTATTTTTTCATCTGGAATCAAGACAAAGTTAGATAGCGCAATCCGTTTCCCTGTGCGCCATGCGTATCACATCGGTTCAAAAGCGTTTCTATTTAAAAAAGACGGGTGGCAAAGCCCCGTCTTTTTCCTTTTGGGGCAGGAGATATTGTGTCCGGGAGAAAACGGGGATGCCGGATTCCCATCCGGTGCGGGGTTTCAAGTTCAAATTGTGAGGATGCATGATGTTTCCTCTTTACCCGAAGGGGTGGGACATCTGCGGGGGGACTCCAAGAAAATCCGCCATGTCGGCGGGCATCGGGCAGGACCAGGAGAGCGGGGTGCCATTCCAATCCAGAGAGATGGAGGCGGAGTGGAGCGCATGGCGGGGGAGGAGCAGGCGTTCCGCAAGTTGAGGTGTCCAGCCGGTGCGTATGAATTCCAAATAGCATTCCGGCGAGGGGCCGTAGATTTTGTCGCCGACGACTGGATGGCCGGCGTGGGCAATGTGGACGCGGATCTGGTGGGTGCGACCGGTGACCGGCTCGGCGGCCAGCAGCGCGAAACGGTCTCCGGCGCGTTCGATTTTTGAGAGGACACGGAAGCGCGTCAGAGCTGGGGCACCCGACTGATGAACCGTGCGCTGGAGGTGGATGGTTGTTTCTCCGACCTCCCCGAGGCGGATGATCGGGGCATCAATCTCGAACTCCTCCGGCCCGGGCCAGCCGTGGACGATCGCCAGATACGACTTCCGGATTTTTCCCTCCTGCATCGCCATGGCGGCGGTCCGGGCGGCATCCGAAGATTTCGCCACAAGCACGGCCCCGCTGGTTTCCCGGTCCAGCCGGTTGATGAGCGAGACCTGCCCGCCGTTGAGCAGCTCGTAGCCGAGCAGTTCCCGGAGGGCGTCCCAGAGCGTGCGCGGGCCGCCGGGCTTTGTGGGATGCACGAGAAGGCCGGCCGGTTTGGCGACAGCCAGCAAGTCGGGAGTTTCCCCGAGGATCTCGAAGTCTGCTTGAACAGGAGTCACATCGCGGCAATGGTGGGGCACAGTATGATCCATCTTCGAAATGTCACGCGAACGTATTCTTCCGGAAGCGGAATCGTCCGAGCGCTCGATGGCATTTCGCTCGATATTCCGGCAGGCGGGTTCGTGACCGTCACGGGACCGAGCGGCTGCGGGAAGAGCACTCTGCTCAACCTTCTCGGAGGGCTTGACCGGCCGACCTCGGGGGAGATCCTCGTTGATGGGATTCCTCTGCACAGCGCCGGGGAGAGGGAGCTGACCTCATATCGGAGAAACACCCTCGGGATCGTCTTCCAGTTTTTCAACCTGCTGCCGGCGATGACGGTGCGTGAGAACGTCGAGCTTCCGCTGCTCCTGCGGGGCGAGTCCGCCCGCAAGGCCGCCCCGAGGGTAGCCGAGATGATGGACCTGGTGGGGCTCACCGCGCGCGCGGGGCATTTTCCGCACCAGCTCAGCGGCGGAGAAATGCAGCGCACTGCAATCGCGCGTGCACTTGCCGGCCGCCCGCACCTTCTCCTCGCCGATGAGCCCACCGGAAACCTCGATTCCGCGAACGCTGCCAGGGTCTGCGAAACACTCTTAAAGATTGCTTCCCAAAAAATTGCCGTGCTGGTTATTGTGACGCATAGCGAGTCGGTGGCCGCCATGGCCCCTGCCCGCATCCGAATGCTCGATGGAAAAATCATCCCAAACATCAACGGTCCTGCAGCCGGGTGACCCCCGCCTCCAGAAGTTCTCCCTTTTTGCCGGCTTGGGCACCGAGGAACTGGCTGCCCTCCTTAACCTGACCGACATTTTCGAGTTTCCCGCCGGCGCCCGCATTGTGAGCGCCGGCGATCCCGGGCACTGCCTCTATGTTCTTCTCGAAGGAAGCGCCAGGGTGACCGTGGTGGCCGACGGACGCGAGATCGAGCTTTCCAAAATTGAAAGCGGCGATTTTTTCGGCGAGGTCTCCCTGGTGGACGACGGTCCCCGGTCCGCGGACGTCACCTCCACCGAGAGGTGCGTGCTTTTGAGGATCAGCCGCATGACGATCGGCGTCCTCGGCGGGCTCCAGCCTTCGGCAGCGATTCAAATCCTCGGGGCGATCGGCCGCGCTCTTGTCGCGCGGCTCCGGGCCAGCAACCAGAAGTATCTCGACGTCCTGCTCAACAAATGCCCGCAGGCCTGATTTTATCAAACGAAACGTGGACAAACAACGCACCCTAGCATCTCCCGCCACACTGAGCGGAAGCGCCCTTCACACCGGCGAGAATGTCACCCTCACCATCCTGCCCGCCCCCGTCGGGCATGGATTCAAATTCCAGCGGGTCGATCTGCCGGACGAGCCGGTCGTTGATGCCGCCGCCGCACATGTCAAAACCGTCGAGCGCGCCACCACGCTCGTGCAGGGGATGGTGAAAATCCATACGGTCGAGCATGTGCTCTCGGCCCTGAGCGGACTCGGCGTGGACAACGCACTCATCCAGATGGACGCGAACGAGCCGCCGATCGGCGACGGCAGCGCCTCCGCTTATGCGGAGATGATTTTGAAGGCCGGAATCGTTGCCCAGGATGCCCCGCGCAGCTACCTTGAGGTCACCGAGCCGGTGACAATCGAACTGGGGGAATCGATTCTGATGATCCTTCCGGACGCGAAGTTCCGCATCTCCTGCACGCAGGTCGGTCCACAGGGGCGCTTCACCCAATTCCTTTCAGCAGAGATCACTCCGGAGTTTTACGAAAAGGAGATCGCCGCCGCGCGGACGTTTGTGTTTTACGAGGATGTGAAGCCGCTCATGGACAAGGGGCTCATCAAGGGGGGCAGCCTGGAGAACGCGATCGTCGCACGAGGGGACAGTGTCCTGAGCAAGGAGCCGCTGCGTTTTCCGGACGAGTTCGTGCGGCACAAGATCCTCGATATCATCGGGGATCTCGCCCTCTGCGGCCGCCGGGTCCGCGCGCATATCGTCGCGGTGAAGCCGGGGCATGGAATCAACACCGAAGCTGCGAAGCGCCTTGCCGCCCGCCATGCCGAGGTGGTTGCCTCTGCCCCGCGTCCCGTCGCGGCCGGGTCCGGCACCATGGACATCAACGAGGTCATGCGCGTGCTCCCGCACCGGTTTCCTTTCCTTATGGTGGATCGGATCATTGAACTCCAGGACGACAAACGGGCGGTCGGAGTCAAGGCGGTCACGATCAACGAACCGTTTTTTCAGGGCCATTTCCCGGGGCACCCGGTCATGCCCGGGGTTCTGCAGCTTGAGGCGATGGCGCAGGTCGCGAGCATCGTGATGATGCTGAAGACCGAAAACGCCGGAAAAATCGGCTACTTCATGAGCGCGGACGAGGTGAAGTTCCGCAAGCCGGTGATGCCCGGCGACACGCTGTTCATCGAGTGCGAACTCACGAGCGCAAAGAAGCGTCTTGGCAAGGCGGCCTGCCGGTGTCTGGTCAACGGCGAGGTGGTTTCCGAGGCGCTGCTCCTGTTCGGTCTCGTTGACAAATGATCTCCGTCCATTCCAGCGCGGTCGTCGATCCCGGTGCGGTGATCGGTGACGGGACCGAAGTCGGGCCGTTCTGCCATGTCGGCAAGGACGTCGTGATCGGAGCGAACTGCCAACTCCTCGGGCATGTCACAATTGCCGGACCTTGCCGGATCGGTGACGGCAACGTGTTCTATCCGTATTGTTCGATCGGCCAGCGCTCGCAGGATTTGAAATACTCCGGCGAGCCGACCCGGCTGGAGATCGGGAGCAACAATTCCTTCCGCGAATTCTGCACCGTGAACCGGGGGACGCTCCCCGGCACGCTGACGAAGGTTGGCAACCACGGGAATTTCCTCGCCTACTCGCATGTCGCGCACGATTGCACGGTCGGCGACCACGTCATTTTTTCGAACAACGGAACCCTGGCCGGCCACGTCATTGTTGAGGACCATGCGGTCATCGGCGGACTCTCGGGAGTTCATCAATTCTGCCGGATCGGACGCCATTCGATCATCGGCGGATGCACGAAGATCGTGCAGGATGTGCCGCCGTATCTGATCGCCGACGGGAATCCCGCGGAGATCCGCGGGATCAACCAGATCGGGCTGGAGAGGCGCGGGTTTGCGGCGGCGGATATCCGCTCGCTCCGCGAGGCCTACCGGTTCCTCTACCGCGCGAACCTGAATGTCAAACAGGCCTGCGAAAAGATCGCGTCCGAACTGCCCGCATCCGAGGTTCGCGACCACCTTCTCACTTTCATCGAGTCCTCCCAGCGCGGAATCGTTCGCTGAGGTCCGGCCGATGCTGACGATCCGAGATCTGAAAAAAAGCCACGGGGGGCGCGTCCTTTTCGAGGACGCCTGCCTTCAGGTCAACTACGGCGAATGCACGGCGCTTGTCGGCCCGAACGGCGCCGGAAAATCCACCCTCTTTTCCCTGATCCTGAAAACGGACGAACCGGATTCTGGAACCGTGCAGCGCGACGAGTGGACGATGCTTGGCTATCTGCCCCAGGAGGGTGAGGCGGTCGGCGGCGAGTCGGCTCTGGATATCGCAACCGGGCGGGCGGGAGAAGTGCCTGCGCTTGAGGCGATCCTCGCAGCACTGGAAAAGCAGGGCATCGTGGACGGGCCGGAATATCTCGAGGCCCATGCGAAACACGAGGCTCTGTGCAACCCGCACGTCGAGGCCAAGGCCCGCAAGATGCTCAAGGGGCTCGGATACCGGGATCAGGATTTTGAGCGTCCGGCCAGGGAACTGAGCGGCGGCTGGGTGATGCGCGCCCATCTGGCCCGCCTGCTCGTGATGGAGCCGGATCTCCTCCTTCTCGATGAGCCCACGAACCACCTCGATCTGCTCTCCCTTCTTTGGCTTCAGAAATACCTTCAGAATTATTCCGGCGCCGTGCTCCTGATCTCCCACGATCTCGAGTTCATGGATGCGCTGGTCGGAAAAGTCTTCGAGATTTCAAACAAGAGAATCGTCTCCTACACCGGGAACTATTCCGAGGCGATGCGCCAGCGCGAAGCGAACTACGAGCAGCAGGCTGCCGCCTATAAAAATCAGCAGAAGGAAATTTCCGCGCTGCAGGAATTTGCCGACCGGTTCCGCTCGGTATCCTCCAAGGCCGCCCAGGCACAGAGCAAGCTCAAGCAGATCGAGCGGATGGAAAAGGTCGAGCGGCCCGAGGCACCGAAGAAGCCGTTCCGCTTCCGGATCCCGCAGCCGCCTCGAGGCGGGCAGCGCGCCATCAGCCTGGAGGGGATTCATATGGCCTACGGCGACAACCCGGTCTATCGCGGCCTCGACCTTCTGGTCGAGCGGGGCGAACGGACCGCACTTGTCGGACCGAACGGCGCCGGGAAATCGACGCTCCTCAAAATCCTCGCGGAGATCGTTCCGTTTCAGAAAGGCACGAGGCAGGAGGGGCACAATTCCAAGATCGGCTATTTCAGCCAGCACCGGTCGGCGATGCTGGATCCCGCAAAATCCGTCATCGAGGAAGTCCTCGCCGCGAATGGCACGCTGCGCGAGGAGGATGCCCGCGCGATCCTTGGCTCATTCCTGTTCCGCAAGGACGACCTCCACAAAAAAACCGCCGTACTCAGCGGGGGAGAAAAAACCCGCCTGAACCTGATCAAGTTTCTGGTCGATCCGCCGAACCTTCTGCTCATGGACGAGCCGACCACGCACCTCGACATTCTCACGGTCGAGTCGCTCGTCCTTGCGCTCGAGGCCTACGAGGGCACGCTGGTCTTCATCTCCCACGACGTCCACTTCATCCGCAAGCTTGCGAACCGGATCCTCCACATCAACGCGGGGACCGTCACTTCCTACGCCGGCGGCTACGACTACTTCCTGGAAAAATCCGGCCTCCTCGGTTCAGAGCGGTTTGCCCTCACCGCCTGACCGGGTCGCCTGCACGAATTCGGCCGCCGCACGCCGGATCTCGCCGGCGACATCCGCCCGGGCTGTTGCAAATTTCGGGCGGAACCAGGGAAAGAGGCCGATGACGTCGTGGATGACAAGGATCTGTCCGTCGCAGGCCGGACCGCTCCCGATTCCGATCGTTGGGATCCTGAGCATCGAGGTGAGCTGTTCCGCGAGTGGAGGATGCACGAGTTCCAGAACGACCGCACTGACGCCCGCTTCCTCCAGCGCTTTCGCATCGTCCATCATTCGCTCCGCTTCGGAGTCCGAGCGGCCCTTGATCCGGTAGCCGCCCTCCTCGACAACGCGCTGCGGGAGCATGCCGAGGTGTCCGACGACCGGAATCCCGGCTCCACGGATCGCCTCGACCATGCGCAGGCATTCGCTGCCTCCTTCGATCTTTACCGCATCGGCCCCTGACTCAATCAGGCGGGCGGAATTTTCCGTGGCTGCTTCCGGAGAGGGGCAACTCCCGGCGGGAAGGTCCGCAACAATCCATGCCTGTGTCACCCCACGCGCCACCGCACGCGTGTGATGGAGCATGTCGTCCATTCTCACGGATGTTGTGTCCGGGTGGCCGAGGACGACCATTCCCAGCGAGTCTCCGACGAGGAGGATATCGAGATCCGCTTCGTCCAGGAGGCGGGCCGTCGGGTAATCGTATGCCGTCAGGCACGCGATCTTACGGGAGCTCCGCTTGGCTTCGATGAGGAAATCAGCCGACTTTTTCATATGCGGGAGCTGTTCCTCCCGGTCAAAGCACGGAAACCGATGTCACCAGCGGAACGCGAGTCGAAACCGCATGAAGTGCGATATTGTGAAGCATTTCATTCACGGTCGTGCAGCAGTCGGTGAGAATGGAAACCTGATATTTCTCGGCCGATTTTGAGATGGCGGTGTGTGTCACGCAATTTTGTGTCATCATGCCGCAGACGAGGAGTTCGGTCGCGCCGAACCCGGTCAGTGTTTCTTCCAGCGTGGTCTTCACAAAACTGTCGGCAAATTGCTTCACGACAATCACGGCATCCGGAGCGGCTGCGAGGATGCGCGGATGAATGTCCGCACCAGGCGTTCCCTTGTTGAAAAACGGGGCGATTCCCATTTCGCTGTCGGCGATGTGCTGGATGATGATGACCGGGATCTTCCGGCTTCGGGCCTTCGCTATGGCTGCCTCGATGTTCTGCAGCGTGACATCGGTATTCCAAAGCGGAAATTTGCCGCCCGGGAAGTAGTCGTTCTGCAAATCGATCACGAGGAGCGCTTTGTTCATGGCGGTATTTGTTAGTTGTTCGCTGGAGCGCCTGCAAGCGGTGTTTCGAGATCACAAACGGGCTTTCCCTTGCAGCGGCGGCAGAGGGAATGGACCGCGAGGTCCGGGGTTTCGTATTTTCTCAGAAAGATCTTCCGCAGCGGTTCGGCGGTGACATTGCCGAGGCTGATCGAGGCATCGTAGTCGCCGCAGCAGACCGAGATCTCGCCGTCGCAGAGAATGTTGATGTGGTGCTTGTAGTAATTGCAGGTCGCGGCGGGAATGGAGACGGCCTCTTCGACGCGGATGTGAGCCGGCGGATTGCAGTTCGCCCAGAGGGTCAGCGGTTTCAGTCGCGCATAGACGTGTGGGTGGATCTCAATGGTGTCCGGGATGGGTGAGGGGATCTCGATGCCGGGGTTCCACTCGCGCAAAAGCTTTTGCAGGTGCCTGGCGGAGGCGGGATCATCCGGTCGAATGAGAGCGCCTGCTTCCGGGTAGTGGAGCCGGTTTTCTGTGAAGAGGTAGATGCTGGTGTCGAACAACGGCACCGCGTCAATGAAATCCCGGATCGTCCCGACCAGTTTGGGAAGAGCCACAGGTGAATGCTTCATCTCATAGGCCGTTGGAGAAGGGGTATTGAAGCTGATGAAAAGCTCGTCGATGGGGAGGTTCACCATCTCCGGGCGGAGACGGGTTCCATTCGTGGTGACGACAAGATGGTATCCCGCCCGGTGAACCATCCGGCACGCCTCGTCGAATTCCGGATGCAGGGTCGGTTCGCCGAGCGCGGAGAACATGACGTAGTCAACCGGCTCCAGCTTGCGGAGATCCTTCAGGATTTTTTCGAGCAGTCCGAGGTCCATGCGTCCCCGGCGGCGGGCGGACCAGGAATACGCGCAAAACGTGCAGTCCAGATTGCAGACCCCGCTGAGCTCGATGAAGACATGCTTGGGAATGGCGGGGGTGTGCGCGCAGCCGCAGGAACCGTAGTCGCGGCAGGACTCCGGCGTCTTGTTGATCGAGAGAATGTCTTTGAGAAGTCCCACGGGAGAACCTTACCGGTTTTCAAGTTCTTCGCGGATTCTCGCGAAGCCCCGGATTCGGTATCGCTCGCACAGCGCATCAATCGCATCCAGATCCGCGTCTTCGTTCAAGGACAGGACTTCCACGATGTCGGTCATCGACCTGAGGCCGCCGGCATAGAGTTTCAAAACCACCAAGTGCTGCAAAGGGATGATTCGCAGGGGACTGTCCTCCGCGACGCGCAAGGTCGCCTCCTGCAACGCATCCTCGATGACTGCCGGAAAGCGATCATAAAAACTGACAATCTGGATCTGGCCAAAGCTGCCTTCGATGTCGAGCACGCCTCCCAGCGGGTCGTCAGCATCCGGTTCCCGCAACGCGACCGAGTATCCATTTTGTTTCAGTGCATCGGCAAGGCCGCGCAGTTGATCCAGAGAAAGGATTCCGCCGAGGTCGAGGTCGTTGGTGAGGCGCACATAGTGGTGGCCTGCGAGGGCCGCCGCACCGATCACCACCAGGTCGTGCCCGAGACTGTGGGCCAGCCTGACGACAGCTTCCGCCTGAAAAACAAGCTCAGATTCCTTTTCCACCCGCGTGATCCTTGCGTGCCGGGATGAAGTTTTGGAACCGCCTACTCAGCGAAAGGGCTTCCTTGATCCGTTGTTCTACCGACATTCCGCGCAAGCGCACGACTTCAGCAGCCCGGGAAGCCTCCGCGCTGGCACTCCGGCGCCTTATTGGAAATGGGGTGTCGGGAGTTGCCTTCACTGATGCCCAATCTAGCGACAACGCCTCCGAATGCAAGAAGCCACAGAATCCATTCCCAACAGCAAGGATTAGGCTTCTTCCGAACCGAATCCTTACTCGATCCTCGGAACGCGCGGTGCGCGGAGGCGGTGGGGGGCCGGGAAGTTCGAGCCGACGAGCGGGCGGCAGTAGGCCTGGAACGCGGACGAGACATGGCTGGACTCCGGATGGAGGAATTCCGGGGGCATGTGGCGGGTTTTTCCGGCCACCTCCCGGATGTGGACGAGGTCGTAGGAGGCGCTGTAGCTGAGGACCGGGCGGCGGATGACGACCGAGCCGTTGACGTTGTCCCACATGGCATACTGGACGGCGATCTCGCCGACTTCGCGGGCTTCGTGCGCGTCGAGGTTGCTGACCACGCCCAGAAACGAGCGCTGGAGATAACCGAAGGTGTCGGAACGCACACGCTTGATTTTGAGCTTGGACTTCACCTCGTCGCCGAGGAGGTCGCCCAACGCGCCCGAGCCGGCGAGCTGGACATTGCCGTGGGCGTCGCGCTCGATTTCGCCGACCAGCTTCGTGGCGATGTTTTCACCGTTCTCGTCCTGGATCCCCTCGGACACCGCCACAAGGCAGCGGCCGTTTTCCTTGTAAACTCTATCCACATCACCCAGAAAGCGCTCCATCGAGAAGGCCCGCTCGGGCACGTAGACGAGGTGGGGTCCATCATCCACATATTTGCGGGCGAGCGCGGAGGCGGCAGTCAGGAAGCCTGCATGGCGACCCATCACCACGCCGATCAACACTCCCGGCAGAGCGCGGTTGTCGAGGTTCAGGCCCATGAACGCCTGCGCGACAAAACGGGCCGCCGATCCGAATCCGGGGCAGTGGTCGTTCACGGCCAGGTCGTTGTCAATCGTCTTGGGGATGTGGAGGGCGCGGAAGTCGTAGCCCGCGGAGTCCGCCTGCTCGTTGATGATGCGGACGGTATCGGCCGAGTCGTTTCCGCCGATGTAGAAGAAGTAGCGGATGTCGTGCTTGCGCATGACCTTGAACATGCGTGCGCAATACTCCTCGTTCGGTTTGTCGCGTGTGGAAAGCAGTCCCGAGGACGGCGTGTCGGCGACCTGTTCGAGGTTGTTCGTGGTCTCGCGGGTGAGATCCAGAAAATCCTCCTCGACGATTCCGCGAACGCCATGGATTGCGCCGTAGACGGCTTTCACCTGGCTGAATTTCCGCGCCTCGAGGGTTACACCTACGATGCTTTGGTTGATCACGGCTGTGGGCCCGCCCCCCTGCGCCACCAGAACTTTACCTTCCAGTCTGCTCATAGGCCTTCAAAATGTCTTTAAAGCGGCAATTCAGCAAGTCTGCATCGCGCCGGAATAGAAAACTTTTGCGTCCCGGGAGACCGCTCAGAGAAATGGGATTTTTCCTTCGATCAGGGGATTGCGGGCAGGCTGATCGAGCCGAGATCCTTCACCGAGTCAACAACACGGATCCGGCCGAGTGCCGGGACGGGGATGTAATCCAGGAACGGTTTTCCGGTTTCCATGGGCATCTCCACGCGGTAGACGTGGCGGTTCGTATTCGTCTTCCAGTCATCCACCGCGAGTTCCATCGTCGCGAGTTCGACCCGGCGGAGGTAGTGGGTTTGGACGGTCCCATCCATATGGGTGATCGGGCTTTCCTTGATGCGCTCGATGACCGCAAGGCCGATGGAATTCCCCTCGGTGAAGGAAAAGGCGGCGATGTTGAAGCGGGAGAAGAATTTGTCGTTGAGGCGGGTTCGTTCCATGAAGCGGTCGGCGAACTGAGCGGGCACATCGGCTTTTCCCGGCGTGACGGACAGGCCGGAATAGATCGCTCCCTTGATGGTTTTGTCCGCAGGCTCGTCAAAGAGGAGGATGTCGTATTTTCCGACCGGGATGCCTTTGAACTCGAAACTCCTTTTGTCCGGAGCGACGGTCCCATTGTAAATCGAAGTCAGATTCGCTCCGACGAGAACCGCGGCACTGATCGGGGATGTCACGGCTCCGCGAACGCCACCCGGGGAGGATGTCGGAGGATCATAGATCTCCGCGCGTATGACTCCGGAGAAGACCAGTGCAAGAATGACGAGGCGCTTCACTGCCCGAGCAGGCGTTCGGCTTCGCGAGCCAGTTCGCTTTTGGGGTATTTTTCGATGATCTTCTTCCATAAATCTTCCGCTTCGCGGGTGCGTCCGAGGCCCTTGAGGGCGGTGGCGAGATAAAAGTCGGTGTCGATCTGATACGGGCTGTCCGGGTTGAGTTCGGCGAACGACTGGAGTTCGCGGACGGCCTCGGCGTTGCGTCCGAGCGCGATGAGCGCCCTCGAGCGCAGGAGGAGGAAGTCCGACTGGAGCTTGGCCATGGGGTTCTGGAGCTCCCATGCGACGAGCGTATTCATGGCGTCCCGCGGTTCGCCACCGTCGATGAGATTTTTGACCTGCATCGAGGTGGACTGATCCATGGCCGCCTGCTTTTTTGTGCGGGCTTCAGGGCTTTGTGCGGCCTGATAGGCGGCGATCGCCTTGTCCGGCTGGTTGGTGAGGCGGTAGAGATCGCCCGTGCGGATGTCACCAAGCTTTTCTTCGGGCGTCCCTTTCAGCAGGAACGGGAGTGAGTTCCCCTGCTCGGCAGCGGAGGGGTCTTGCAGGATGAAGACGAGGATGTCCAACTGGAGGACGGCCAGCTTTTTCTGCATTTCCGGCGAGCGGAAGTCGGTCCGTGCCTTTTTGAGCACCTCGAGGGCTTCTTTCGGTGCGGTCTGCGCCAGGGCGCTGATGTAGGAGGGAATCACCTTTTCCAAGAGCGGGGAATTCCGCTCGGCATTCATCCACACCGGAGCGAATTTTTTCAGGAGGTCGGCCGGACCGAATTCGGCAAGGAAAACGCAAAACGGCCCGAGCGCGGCGGGAGTGAGGGATTCCGGGGCGGCCGCGCCGATGAGTTCGCAGTAGCGCGCGGTGTCGGCGGGTTCGTTGATGCTGGCTTCGCGGACTTCGGCAAACGTGTTCGGAATGGTGAAGCCGGTGACTTTGGAGGTGCCGTTTGTCAGGGTCACACGAACCGGCTGAGGCTCGATTCCCGCCAATGCCTGGCGGATTTCTGTGCCGGAAGCCTTGCCGCCCGCACCGAACTCCCAGCTTGCGGTCCATCCCGGTGGCAGCGGGGAGGCTAGCTTTGCCGATGCTTCGAATATCCAGAGATCGTTCCAGCCGATGTAGGTTTCGAGAGCGACAATGGGAAGCGGCACCGGCTCGTTGTTGATCCGTTCGATTACTCCCGCCTCAGTGGTGCCTGGATGCTCATACCAGTTTTTCGGGAACGGAGTGTATGGCTGCGGGGGCCTGGTTTTCTCATCCTCGCTGGCGGCCTTATCGTTTTCCCTCGTGATGCGAGCGGCTTCCGCCGCGATTTTCGGATCCACCCAACCGAAGTCGACCATGCCTTCCATCTCAATGGTTCCGCCCTGCGGTTCTTTGCCATGGAGCGCCTCGACCGTCACCGGGCCTGCGGGAATGGGGATGCGCTTTGTCTGGATGTTTCCCTTGTGCGACAGATATTTCACGTCCACCGGAACCGGCTGGAAGAAGAGCGGTTTGTTGTCCAGTTTGAACCCGGCGGAATCCAACCCCCATCCGTAAAGCTCGATTTCCTTGCGGTCGGGGAATGCGACCCGGCCGATGTAGCGGCTGATATAGCCGAAATGCGGGCCGAAAGGATTTCCCCTGTGGCTGATGGCGTCGACGAAGTCTGCGCCGAATGAGGCAGTGGTCTTCGACCAGAGGGATTCCAGTTTGGTCCATGAGGCACCCTTCAGGTTTTCCTGGAGGGGCTTCGTCTCCAATAAAAGGCTCTGCGCCGGCTCCCATCTCGGGATCTGGATTTTGGTGGGTGCTTCTCCTCCGAAATACAACGTGTAGGCGGTGCCCGGCTTGAGATCTTTGGCGAGGATCAGGGCGTGCAAGCCCGGCTTTTGATAAACCACGCGGATGGGCACCATCCCGCCGGCGGCATCGAAGAGAACGATGTCCCGGCCATCCGGTCGGAGCTGGCCGAAATCCGGAAGGCGGATGAGGAAGCCATTTGCGGGCTGGGAAGGCTGGGTCTTGACCCGGACCGGCATCCGGTAGCTGAGCTGTGGCATTTTCCAATCCTCCGCACCGGAAGCTCCGCCGAGGAAAAGGGAGAGGGTGCACAGGACCGGCACGATGCGGCGGGCGGACGAGCTATAGAAAAATGACGTCATGGCGGCTACTCGGAGAGTCGTCGGAAGTAATCGGCCACCTGATCGCGATACCCCTCGGGGGCACGGCCTTCGTCGCCGCCGGTGATCGCATCGGCACCAGGCCGTGAGCCGGAACCCTTGTTGTCGAGAACGGTGGTTCCGCTCGTCAGGCCGCCTTGCATCTGGCGGAGGCGCGTTACGATCTGCTGGTGGATCCCCTTGGAATCCGCAGTCCGGCCTTCGCGGAGGGCGGCTGCGTTCGCATCCATGAGACGGGCGACTTCTTTCATCCCGTCGGCATTGATATAAAACATCTCGGCTTTGGCGGCCTGGGTGGAGGCTTTTTCGGCTAGTTGAGCCTGGGCGGCTGCCTTCGCGTTGGCGGCCGCGATTTCCGGAGCGGCGGCCGACTGGACGACACCGTCGCCTTCCATACCCTCGCGGTCACTGAACCCGGACCCCTTTCCGCCGCCTGTAGCCGCGGTTTCCTGCATGCCGGACGGATCTTCGACATAGCCGCGTTGCTGGGAATCCTTCGTGCGGCGGGCATCCGCCTTGTCCCCCTCGAGGTTGTTGGCGGTGCTGCCGGTCATTTCGCCGTTCGCCATGCCGCTGCGTCCGCCCGAACTGCGGCCCGACTGCTCGTTGTGGCTGGGTTTTTCCGATCCCGACTGTCCCATGCCGCTCATTGTGGCCATGTCGCCCTCCTGCCCCTTGAATCCCCCGCTGATGGTTGGGCTGAATTTATTGGTTGCGGTGTCGTCGTTGTCCACCTTCTCCTGGTTTTTCAGCAGTTCGCTGACGGTGTCCTGATACGTTTCCGGGAGCGGGACATTCGGGATCTCTGGAAACTCGTTCGCGTCGTAGGCCTCCTGTTGCATTTTCGCCGGGTCATTGATGTCCGCAACCCAAGTTTCGGTCTGAGGATCGAGCCCTTCGGCATTAGCGGCCTCCTCGATGTCCTTGAGGATGCTTTCCTCCTTTTCCATGTCATAGGTCGTCACCTTGACCTCTCCCTCTTCCGATTTCTCCTCGTCGTTTTGTTCGACTTTTTCGACGATCTCCGAGAGTTGGACCATGAGTTGTTCCGTGGCCGGGATATCTGGAAATGTATGGAGGTCGGTAACCATCTGCTCCGCCGCCTGCTGGATCTGGGTTTTGAGCTCCTTGATTTCCGCGACGACCGCGAGGTCCTGCGGTGAGGATGCGTTCTTGCGCGAGAACTCCTTGGATTTTTCGACGATGGCCTGCTGGATCGTGGCGAGGACTTCAAGCTTGGACTTCATCTCTTCCGCTGCCGCGGTCGTTTCCTTTGCTTCCTCGGTCGCGGCGGCGGTCTGCCAGTCGTTGAGGAGTTTGACCATTTCGGAGAGCTTTTCGATGAGCGACAACTCGGTGGCGGTGGCAGTGGTGATGTCCTTGGAATCCAGCTGTTCGGCGGCCCGGAACATATTGTCCGTGATTTTGTCCTGGTCGAAGAGGTCGGCAACCTTAAGCAGGCGTGAGCGGAGGGCCTCGTCGCCGGTGGAGGCGGATTTCCCGGAAGTCAGAAGCTCGCCCTTGACCTGCCCGGCGGCGGCGGCAATCTCATCCTGCGTTGCCGAGAGAGCCGGACCTTTTTCCGGGGGGGCTCCCTTGGTCAGCTTGTAGAGATCGCGCTGTCGGAACAGGAGGCTTTCCAGCGCTGAGATTGTCGCGCCGGCTTCCTTCCGTTCGAGATCTCCCGTGGCGGCGGTTGCAGTGCCTTTCAATTTGGACAGGATGAGGGACTCGAGCGTCTCCGCAGATCCAAGCGTCCTGGCGGTGACATCAGCCGACTTGGAGGCGGCGGCATCGCGTAGCGAGGAGATGACCTGCGGCATTTCGGCGCGGAGGATGCCGAGGAGATTTTCACGCATCGCTGTCGAAATGGTCTGCGCCCCGGAGCAGAGGCTGAGCATCGCGTCGGAGATGGCACTCTGAGCGGTCAGCAAGGCAGGAGCGGCGGCGGAATCCTTCCGCGATTTTGCTGCCGTAGTCGCGAGGAGGTTTTTTTCCTGGAACTCGACCAGATGGTCGAGTCCTTTGAGCGCGGCATCCTTTGCTTTGGCCTCTGTGGTTGCTGCTCCGGCGGAGTCCGTCACCGAAATGGTGATCGCCGGCGAGGCAGCCGTCCCCGGCCCCGAGATCGTGTTCCCGTCCTCGACGATCAGTTTGTAGGTGAGGCGGTCCTGGCCACCCGCCCGCGCGGGAACCGGAAGCGACCATGCGCCAGCGTAGGTCGTCTTGCCGGCTACGTCGGGAAATTCATGAACTGTCGTCATTTTCCCGGAGGCCGGGTCCTCGGACATCAGGGAAACTTTTGCGATGCCGACCGCGTCGGACGCCTTGAACCGGATGTCCACGAGGTCGCCCGGCTTCGCGACCACCGTCGAGCCTTCCGGAGGCGTCTCCAGCGTGATTTCGGGCGGTGCATCCGCAGTTGTCCTGATCTCGATGGTTTGGGTGGAAACCGTATCGGCGGAGTCGTGGAATTCCAGAAGCAATGTTTCCGGAACGGAGACGGACGCTTCGAAACTCCAAGTCTGCGAATCTCCGGCTGGTTGCGAGCAGGTGGTCTTCGGTGAGCCCGCGACCCGGAGCTTCGATACCGGGTTATTGAACGAGAGGGTCAGAGCTGCTTTGCTGCCGGGGAGGAGCTCCGGGAGCACGGTTCCCGATTCGATCACTGTCGGATTTTGGAGGGAATATGTGGGAGGTGAGATGATCGTCCGGACTTTGCTGATGGCGGTGCGCGGGTTGACCTTGACGCGAAACTGCTGGGTGGTGAGGTCCGAGGCGACAACCTGATAGACGAACGACGTGAAGACTTTTGGAAACTCGAAATTGTAAGCGCCCTTGGTGGCTTCTGCTTTCATCGGGGCCTGCTGCCATTCGCCTCCCTCTTCGCGGTAGCGCAGCCAGACGGATTTTGGAATGACCCCGGTGAGTTCGGCGCGGATCGAGATCGGGCTTCCGTGGATGACTGTTGCGTCGCCGGGTTCGAGCTTCGCGAGTTTCGTGAAGGTGAGTGGCGCGATCGGGCTTCCTGGAAGAACCAGCCGCGAAACCGCATTGCCGAAAGTTTTTGGATTCGCAACGCCCCACGTCGTGGCGGCGAGTAGGATGGCCCCCAGGCCGAGCGCCACGCGCCCGAGCCAGGCCGCGTTGAAAACGATTCCCCATTTCACGCGGGGAAACGGGTCCTTGATTTCCCCGATGACCGCCTTGCGGAACGAGGAGGACTCGGGAAGAAGACGGTGAAACTGGACGACGCTGATCAGCGGGTTGTCCCCCCCGCCACCAGCCGTCGCCTTCTCGACGCAGCGCGCCACGGAGTCGAGGCTGAGCCGACGGCCCCATGAGTAAACCGCCATGGCGATCGAGGCGAGAAGGGGAAGGAGGGTGATGACGAATGCCGTCCATCTGCCGGCCGGACCGAAGCGGAAGAACCGGTCCAGACCCGCCATCAGAAGCAGCAGCGCCCCGCAGACGGCCAGGCCGGCGAGTAGCCAGCGCCCGGCTCGCGCCAGACGGATGCGCGAGCCGACTTGTTCGAGGCGGAGGCAGGTTTGCTTCGAGGATTGCATGAGGGCTACTTCAGCTGAAAATTCGTGGCTCCCGCCGTGTGAATGAAATCATGCGAACCCGCTCCGAGTGCGAGGACCTTGATCGTTGCATAGGAGGCCACCGCCGGTTTGCCGAGTACCTTCAGGTTTTCTTTGGCCGGCACCTGCAGATCGGTTTCCACTTTCGTCCACTCGTTGAGGGGAATTCCCTCCTTGATGTTGAGATCCCGTTTATAGACCTGAACCAGCGCGGGATGGCCGTCTCCTGCGGGAATCTGCATCGTCTGCACCGATGAGATGGTTGGATTCGGACGGGGATCCTCGGCATACAGTTCCACGAAAACTTTGAAGTGCGTTTGCTTCAGTTCGCGATACAGGTCGACGCTCGCCTTGTAGGACTTACCTTCCTCGACCTTGGCCAGCGGGCTCAGCACCTTGAGGCCTTTCATGCCCAGATATTTGTCCGTTCCCTGCATGACAACGCATGTGCGTCCGCCGAGCTGTCCGACTTTCACGAAGTCCGCATTTTTCACATAGGCCCCCTGGTAGGGGAACGCGATGAAGTATCCCTGGGCGGGATCAGCGGCCTTCATATCCCCGTTTGGAATCAGGTTCGAACTATCGGAGGCGGACAGGCACAGCGGAGCGAGGAGGGTGAGCAGGAGGTGGATTTTCATAGTGGTGGGATATTTTCCTATGGGAGGGAAGCCTGTCTGCGAACATACCATTCGGCTCCGATGATCACAATCAGGAAGCCGAGCAGGACGGGGTTGTTCCAGATGGGCTCGACGGTGATGCGAGTGAAGTTGTCCTCCTGGAACGGGATGTCCTCCAGCCAGGTGTCCGCCTGATCCTGCTGGTAGTGGCGTCCGCCCGACTGCTTGGCGAGCGACTCCAGGAACGCGGTATTCTCCGGTTCTCCGGTCTTCTCGGTGGACGGCCGGTTGACGACGAAGCGCGCTTCTCCGGTGAGCGGGCGTCCGGAGATGGTGGCGGCTGTCGTTGCGACGAATACCCCGGTGGTGTTCGGCTCGATTTTGGCGCGGAACCCGCGCACTGCGGCGCTCCCGGGAACCGAAACATCACCGAGAGCCATCTGATACTCGAACGTCTTTCCATCCGGCGTCTTCACCTTGAGCGGAAGGGTGGGGGGCAGTGCGGGCTCTCCGGAGCCGAGGCGGACGATGGCGCGCATTTCGACCGGTTCGCCGAGCAGGTAGTTTCCGCGCTCGGCAAAGAGATCAATGATGTCCACGCGCTCACGGTTCGCCATTTCCGGAACCAGCCATTTGATGATCTCCCCCCAGAGGAGGTCGAACGGGTTGCGGCCGTCAATTCGCGTGGTGGCAGCAAGATGCCAGCGCCAGAGCGTGTCGGTCATGACCGTCACGACCCGCCCGTCGCCGTAACGTGCGGTCGCCAGGATCGGGATCGGGCCTTTGTCCGTTTTCCCCTCAATGAGAACCTGGCTTCCGGCCCCGGACGGCGCGCTGACGTTGACTCCAAGGAGCGGGGGTAGCTTGGCGATCTTGCCGAAGAGCTGGCCCAGCGCGGGGTGGCGCAGGCCGTCCTCGGTGAACGCGACCGGGAGGGTCAGGTTTTCATACGGGGCGGGGGTTGTGACCGGCAGGATTTTTCCCAGCGGGCTGGAGGCGAGGACCGGCGAGGGAAAGAAGTTCGGTCCGCCTATGATCAGAAGCCCGCCTCCGCGGCTCACAAAATCTTTGAGGGCGTCGAACTCTGAGGGTTTGAGCGAGGAGATATCGCCGAGGATGACGATGGAATAGGGGGTGAGCCCGGCGGTAGAAATCTCCGGTGCCGGCGCGTTCGATCCGACGCCCGCGAGTTGCCCGTCCGCCCAGCGGACGAAAGCATCCGGGGCCGGTCCGTTGTTCCCGGAGATCGCGCGGCGGATGAATTTGAAATCCGGGCTCAGCGAGTTTTGGAGGTAGAGGATCCGCTGTCCGGGCTGCATGACCTGGATGATGATCGGGTGGGACTTCGCATCCTCATCGGCTGCCTCATTGGCGACGCGAAGTTCAAGTTCCCAGGGGCCGATGGTGTCCGGAGTCACATGAAACGACGCCTCTTTTGTCTGCTCCTCGCCGCTGAACGCGAGGTTGGTTTCCGCGAGGTTTTTTTCCCCGTGCCGGAGCTGGACCGGCACGACCTGCCCGTCCATTCCGGAGGCTGTGACCGAGAATTTGACATCCACCGGAGTGCCGACGACGACCTTGCCGGGAAAATCCACGCCGGAGAGCGAAAGGCGTTTTTGGCGGGCCGGGCGGGCAAATGGCTTTTCGAGGGAGAACGTGAAAACCGGAACCTGTCCGGTCCAGGTGAAATCCTTCACGTTTCCGGATGTGTCCTGTCCATCGCTGAGGAGAAGGACAGCCTGGAGCGGCTGGCCTTTGAAGCGGTCGGCAAGCTGGAGGGCGGAGCCGAGGATGATAGACGAGCCGCCGTTGAAAGTGACGTTCTTTGCGGTGTCGATTTCCGGGATTTCCTCGAGCCGGTCGGCGAAGCGGAACAGCCGGACATCGAACTTTTCGCGCGCCTTTTGGAATGCCTCCGAATCCAGCCACGCTTTCGCGGCATCGGCGCGCGGGGGCTGGTTCGGATCCACCGGATCGGTCATGCTTTCGGAGGTGTCGAGGAGCACGGCGAGCTGGGGTTTGACAACCGTAACCTCCTCAATTTTTCGCTTCGGCTGGAAGAGCATGACCAGCACCAGCGCGATCGCCAGCAGGCGGAGGACCGCAAGGCCGATCACGCGGCCCGGGGAAGACTTGGGAAACTGGGTGAGGAAGCTCCACCCGGTGATTGCAAATGCAAGGAGACCCAGCGCCGCAAGAACGGCGGGGGGCAGAAGGGGCTCCCAGAAAATCGCGCTCATTGCGCCTCCGTTTCTGTCGGGTTCAGCCCGGCTTGCCGGAACGGCTGCCCGGCGCGGCGGCGGTTCAAGCGGCCGGTGGCGATGTGTTTTGCCTCGCCGAGCGAGCGCTGTCTGGCCGCCGCGTTGGCGAAGATCGCCTCCACCACCAAGAGTAGCAGTGCAGCAAGAAGGAGCAGAGGCCAGAGGGGGGTCATGCCGCGTTGCTCGCCCAGCCACTGCTGGAGCGCCGCGGGCCCGGTGACACGTTCGAGGCCGGGAATGTCCTGCAGCATCGCAGGCGGCGCGGGGCTGGGCTTTCCTTCATCAGGATCTGGGCGCGCGGTGAACGCATGAACCGTCCCTTCGGATTCCGAATCGAGAAGATAGACGCCGAGGAAGGGGATGGAGTCGAGGATCTGCGGCGCATTTTTCGGGACCGGTTTCTTCGAGCCGTCCGGGAGCGTCAGGGTAAGGGGACCGGAGGAGGTTAGACTGCCCGCCGCCGGAACAGGATCCCCCACAAGAAACGACGTGTCCCCGACTCCCCGCGCGCCCGAGAGCCTTGCGACCTGCTTCATCAGCGGCAGGAATGAGGCCGTCAGCGGAAAATCCCCCCACGAGCGGTCGGGAGACGCGTTGAGGAAAAAGACCTGGCCCGCACCGCGCGCGGCGGCGATCAAAAACGGCTGGTCGGCAATCGTGAGAAGGACGCGGGCGTCCTTTGTCGGCTTCAGATCCACCAGTCGTCGTTGAGGTAGCGCGGGGAACGGGTTCTCGGAGCTCCAGGAATTGACGAAAACCGGATGGTCGGGAACTTTCGCGAAGACCGCCTGACGGCCGGCCGGCAGGTCGGTGAGCTTTCCCATCCGGACCGGTAGCCATTCGATGCGGTTCATCCTGTCGGCATCGGTGGCGTCCCCGGGAAATACAAAAACCGTTCCGCCGGACTCCAGATACCGTTCCAGCCGGACGGTCGAGCGATCCTCGAGGCCGGAAATGCCGGCGAGAAAAACTGCGGAGAACCCGTCGAGCGGCTCGGTGGACAGTGCCTCCGGGGCGATGGACTTCATCTCGCAGTCCCTTCCGATCTCCAGTGCCTTGCGAAGGAAAAATCCCGAACGCGTGCGGTCGGGTCCGTTCCCGGTTTCAACCACCAGGACGCGCGAGCCCGTCGCGATCGGAAGCACAAAATCCACCCGGTCATCGGCGGGAAGGTTGTCCCCGGATAGCCGGACCCCGCAGGTTGCCCAGCGCCCGTCGAGCGTCGTCGGGGCGATAAAATCAAAGCCGACTTCCTGCGAGCTGTTCGGTGCGACCTCGACCGTGCGCTTGCCCACATCCTTTCCCCCGCAGGAGATCGTGAGGACATCCCGGAAGACGTTGTTTCCAAAATTGTAAACGGCGACCGAGCCGCGGACCACGCCCCCGGCGGTGACATACGGGACCCCGGACTTCAGTTTTCCAAGCGTCGCGTTCGCCGGGTTGAGGTCGTCCGGACAGACCGCCAGCGCGTGGATCTCGGTGGTCTTCCACGCGTCGTTGAACATCGCGTTCCGGTCGAACACCCATCCGGCTTCCTGGTTGTCGGTGAAGAGATACATCTCCTTGGTTCCGACCGGCGCGCGGGCGAGCGCCTGCCGGACTTCGCGGAATGCATCCTCGAACCGGGTCGGTTCCTGGGATGGTTTGATCGACTGGATGGCGCGCCGGGCGAGGGCATGATCCGCGGTGGGCTGTGCGACGAGAGGATCCACCGTGCGCCCGATGGAGAGGACCATCACCTGGTCGCCCGGCGAAAGCGAATCCATCACGGTCTCGGCCATGGTCTTCGCAGCGTCGAGGCGGTTTCCGCTGCCGGTGGAGAGCGACATGCTCAGCGATCGGTCCACGACCAGCGCCACGGTGCGCTGGGTCTTTGCTCCGAACCACCGCGCAATGTTCTTCGGCAGCACGGGTCGGCACGCCGCCGCCACGAGGGCCGCGATGATCAGAAACCGGAGCAGAAAGAGAAAAAGATCCTGAAACTTCGCGCTGCGCCGGGATCGCGACGCCACCGCCTTTAGAAAGCGCAGCGTGCTGAACGGGGTGCTGACCACGTGCCGCTTCTGCCAGAGATGCAGCAGCACCGGCAGCAGCAGAGCTGCGAACGCGGGAAGCAGGAACGGAGAAAGAAGGATCACGGTTATTCTAAAGCGACATCCTTCGCCGCTCGCTCAGATACTGGAGGATAAAATCGTCAAATGGTTCGGCCGTTGAAACAAGCCGGTAGTCGACATTCATCTTCGCGCAGTGGTCGCGGATCGTGCCGATGAAATTCTGGAGTTCCTTTTTATAGGCCAGCCGGGCATGCACGGGATCAAGCTCGAGCCTCTCGCCGGTCTCCATGTCCACAAACGCCGTCACCCGCTTGTAGGGGAGTTCAAGCTCAGCCGGATCGAGGATCTGCAGCAGGATGACATCGTGCATCCGCTTTCGGAAGTGGGCGATTGCGTTGAACACCGCATCCGGATCGTCGAAGCAATCGCTGGCGATGAGGATCAGGCCGCGGCGCGAAATCGTCTCGGCCAGCGCGTGGAGACAGGCGCCGGTATTGGTCGGGCCTGATGGTTTTTGCACCGAGAGCCGGTCAAGGACCAGGCGGAAGTGAGGTTTGCCGGTGCGGGCCGGTATCGATTCCCGGACCTTGTCACCGAAGACATACGTGCCGATGGCATCCTGCTGCCCGGTGGTGACGTATCCAAAAGCGGCGGCCACCCGGCAGGCATATTGATATTTGGTGATGTGGCCCTCCGAGGCATATCCCATGGACGCGGAGGCATCCATGAGCATGTTGACGCGCAGCGATGTCTCCTCCGCGAACTGCCGCACGTAGTAGCGCTCGGTCCGCCCGTAAACCTTCCAGTCCAGATCCCGCAGGTTGTCGCCCTTGATGTAGCGCCTGCGGTCGGCGAACTCCATGCTCTGGCCCTTGAACGGGCTTTTGTGGGAGCCGGACATCGAGCCCTCGCTCACATACCGCGAGCGCAGCGTCATCTGCCGGAGTTTGCTCATCAGGCCTGAGGGAATCAGCTCGGTGATTGAATCCATCAGTTCTTTGCTTTGAAGATCAAAAACCCGTCGATTGCCCAGAGGCTTCCCTCGGGGGTGACTTTCAGGAGTCCGATATTTCGCGTGGTGAGGCCCTCCTGGAGGATTGCCGGCTGCCCTCCGGCCACGGCCACGCGCATCGCATTGGCGACATTCGCCGGTCCGACGGTCAGCGCCGGGGGAGTGAACCCGGTCACGGAAAGCTCGGCGATCGGCTGCAGGCCCGGGTATTTGGAAGGGACGAGCTTGAATGCTTGCGCGGGGAGGTTTGGGAAATGTGCTGGTGCGACTGCCTGGTATTGCCATGGCTGCCCCCACGGGTCGGATTTCAACTCTGGCGGAATCTTGTCGGCAATCGCTGCGAGCGAGGCAGGGAACGATACCTTATTTTTGTAATAGTCGAGGAGCAGCAGCCGGAGTTCCGCGATCCGCGCCCTCGCCTCCCAGATCAGGGCGGTCTCCTTCAGCGCGGCGTTTGCGTCCGGCTGGGTGGTGAGTTTCTCGACGGCAGGCCGCCACTCGGCGGGCGGGGCGTTCCGCATCGCCTTGTCGTAGGCGGCGGCGAGATCGAAAAACGGCCGGAGATCCGAGGGAGCCTTCGCGCGGGCCTTGGCAATTTCGGAAGCGTCAGGAACGGATCCGTCTCTCCAGATCTCCACCGGCTCCTGGGAAAACCCCGGAGCGGACCCTGCGGCAAAAAGCAACAGCGCGAGCGAGAAGAATCGGAAAGGTGCGCGAGGCCGGGAATGCATCACGGCTCAACGCGTGAGGGCCTGGCAGAAGATGTTGATCCCGAGGTCGGTGGCGGTGGAGGGTTCGTAGCCGAGGGCGTAGGGAGCCAGCGCCTTTTCCCATCCGGCTCCGAGATCGTAGGGCGAATAAACCACGGCGACTCCGCCATCGAGCTCGATGCCGAGCAACTCCGGAGCGATTTCGACCTGATTGCCGCGCGCGGCGGCGAGGGCGGGACGGACTCGGGCCGATGTGATTTGTCGCGGAGAGCTGAACACCGGGCTGCCCGCCTTGAACGGTTGAAGGGGTGACTGGGGCAGGACTTTTGCAATTTCCCGCCGGAACGCCTTGTCGAAGGAGTCCCGCCCTTCCGAGGCTTCCGCAAGCAGGACGCCTCCGTTGCCAAGATACCTCTTGAGGTTTGCAGTCTCCTCCGGGCTGAGCGTGAAATCCGTGGTGCCGGACAGGTAGAGGAACGGGAGTTCAAAGATAGCCTGGTCGTCGAGGGTCACCTGCTTGATTTCAAAACTCACCTGCGTGCCGGTGACTTTGTTCAGTTCGCCGAGAAGCATCGGCAGTGCCGTCTCGCGCGTTTTCCACGGGCCGTTGTGTTTCACCTGTCCGATCCGGACTGCTCCGGCTGGCTTTGTGCCCGAGGCATTTTCCAGAACCACGCTCTGCCCGACCGACTGTCCGCTCCTCTTCATCGCGGTGGCATAGGCCATGATATTCGCCCCGAGGTGCCTTGCATCCTCATCGGCATAGCCCCAGCTTTCGTGGGCGTTTTTCGACCAGCCGAGCGCGAAATCCCAGCGGGAAATGATGATCGCGGTGCGGTTGTCGATGTCGATCCCTTCGATGAAGGGATAGTTGTCAACGACGACCCCGTCCCGGACCATCCGGTCGCGGAATTTGACTTCGCCGATCTGGAAATAGCTGCTGAAGAGCGGGTGATCGGTGCGCAGGCGGTAAAGCTGGCCTTCCGGCAGGAGAAGCTGTGCGGCCCGCTTTGCGGATTCGTAGGAGTTGGGATTTCCGACGAGCGAGTTGAAAACAATAGTGCCACCGTTGTGGAGATACTGGCGGAGGAGGCTGATCTCGTCAGTGGACAACTCGAACGTCTTGTAGCCCGAGCGATATAGGACCGGATTATCCTCCGGGTTGGGGCTCACTTTCTTGAACGGCTTGACCTGGGAGGTGAAATTGACGCCCATCTCGGCGCTCATGGACTCAAGAAGTCCCCGCAGGTCATTCGGGCTGCGGGCCCAGTCCTCGTCGTCGGCGCTGCGGATTTTTGTGATCAGTGCGGGCGGCTTGGGTGGGTTCTTCTTTTCCTGGCGCTTGATCGGGGTGGCCGGCGGCGGAGGGAGGGTGATCATCGTCTCGGCGGAGGACACGTTCGCCGACTTTGGTTTCGGTTTTTCCAATGGGGGAGGCTCCGGTGCCTGCGGATCGGCCTTGGTGCGGATGCCGAACAGCGTGGATGCTGCGAGGATCAGGAATAACTTTCTCATGGGATGACTGGGGTTGGGGGAGCCGAAGTCTAACGGTAATCTTTCTCCGAGGGTTCTTCAACCTCCTTCACAAGGCGCTGGACGATCTTGTCTGTGTCCATTCCTTCCGAGTCGGCCGTGAAATTCGTGAACATCCGGTGGCGGAGGACCGGGCGAGCCACCGAGCGGACGTCGTTTCCGGTCACGAGGAGGCGCCCATCGATCACCGCGCGCGCTTTCGCGGCGAGCACCAGGTTCTGGACCGCGCGCGGGCCAGCGCCGCAGTGGATGTATTTTTTGATAAAATCGGGTGCGCGGGAATCGGCGGGTCGCGTCGAGCGCACGAGTCTGACCGCGTATTTGATCACGTGGTCGGAGACAGGGAGGTCCCGCACGCATTCCTGTAGTTCGAGGACCTCCGCTGCGCCCATGACCTTATTGATCTTCTGCATGGTGCGCACGGTGGTGAGTTTGGCGATCAGTTCCTCCTCGTCTTCGGTTGGGTAATCGACATAGACCGAGAACATGAACCGGTCGAGTTGGGCTTCGGGGAGCGGGTAGGTGCCCTCCTGCTCAAGCGGGTTCTGGGTCGCGAGGACAAAAAACGGCTTGCCGAGATCGAGCGATTCTCCCCCGACGGTCACGCGGAATTCCTGCATGGCTTCCAGAAGTGCCGCCTGGGTTTTCGGCGGCGTCCGGTTGATTTCATCGGCGAGGAGAATCTGCGTAAAAATAGGCCCCTTGATGAACCGGTATTCCTTTTTTCCGGTCTCCTCGTCCACCTCGAGGATATCCGTTCCTGTGATATCCGACGGCATCAGGTCGGGGGTGAACTGGATGCGGTTGAACTTCATGTCCAGAACATCCGCGATCGTGCGGACCAGAGTGGTCTTGGCCAGGCCGGGCATGCCGATGAGTAGGACGTGTCCGCGGGAGATAACCGCAGTGAGCACGTCGAGGACGATCTCCTTCTGGCCGACGATGCCCTTGGCAATTTCGGTGAGGATCAGCTTGGTCCGGCCGGCCATCGCCGGAACCAGTGTTTCAAGTGCCGGGTTTGAGGCGGCTGCGTCAGGGCCTGATGTTCTCGATGGTTGCGCGGCAACCGCGACCGGGTCATCGAAACGGAACGCCGCCTGGCCGATGCTGAAAACGTCGCCGTCCGCCAGTCTGCCCGATGTGACAGGAGTGCCGTTCAGCAAAGTGTTTCCCGCTCCGAGATCGCGGAGAAACCATACTCCTTCGTTGAGGAGAACTTCCGCGTGCCGGGGCAGCGAAGACGGGTCCCAGGCGATGTTCAATTGGACATCTTCGGCGGACCCTATGGCCACGGGGCTGTTCTCGAGAGGAAAAACCATGCCGTTCCCGCTGCCTCCGAAATTGGTTACGAGATTTGCCATGGATCCAAGTGCTTGGGGGAAATGATCACATCCAATTAAATCCCATTTCGGCACGTGGAACGTCAAGTGTTATCAAGGATCGGAAGATGCGGATGATTCCAAAACCCGCAGGGAGAGATTCTTCAGGTGGCCGGGGAGGGGGCGAAAGTGGCGCTACTTTTGAGTTTGTGCCACGCAGGCTGACCCGCTACGTTGAAGCGAGAATCGGGCAGTTAGCTCAGCGGTAGAGCGGCGCTTTTACACAGCGTTGGTCGGGGGTTCGATCCCCTCACTGCCCACGGATATTGTTTCTATGAAATTCCAATCCAAGCTGGCAGGTTCGGGTCCGTTGTCTTTCAACGTGACGCCGTTTGTGGATATCCTGATGGTTCTTGTGATTTTCATGCTTGTGGCATGGTCAACAGCCCGGATCGAGTCGGACGTCGGGATCAACCTGCCAACCTCCAGTTCGTCCGCTCCGCGGAATCCAGCCCCAGCCCCGGTGATCATCAATGTGAGCGGGGACGGGGCGATGACCATCAACCAGAAAGATATCAGCGACGGGGATCTCATCAAAATGTTGGAGCGCCTTGTCAAACTCCAACCCGCCCAGGTTGCAGTCGTCCGGGCGGACCGGGCCGTCCCCTACGAGCGGGTGCTGAAGGTCTTGGACTACTGCCGTGAGGCGGGGATCACACAGGTGGGATTCAGCGCGCTGATGCCTTCAAAAAAGGGCGGATGAACTGGCGCGCCCGGCTGGATTCGAACCAGCGACCGCCGGTTTAGAAGACCGCATGTTTCTGTTTATTATCAACGATTTACAAAAGCGGTAACCCGCATGTAACCCGATAGAGCGAAAAAACCGCCCTATTTTCACGCGAGGATGCCTACGGGCAGGTGGTCGCGTTCCCCGGATATTTTTGCGTCGGGCGGACAAAAGAATCATGGCTTGATCCAAACGGCGGTGGTCCGCCGAAGACGCGGCCCAGATTGTGCCTCGACAGCAGGAGGGTATTGAGGCAAATTGGAACCGTGATCGCCCTTCCTACATGGATCAAAAAACACGCAGAAGAACTGCGGCAGATTCGCCGCAGTCAGCGGCACGTTACGTCCGAAGAGGCTCTGCGGCAATGCAGGCGGCTGGAGTCTGCAACAACGCCCGACGCTCGGAAAGGCTCGCGCTTGTCGAATGGGCAAAGGAGCGAAGGCGCATCCTTGGCACTCAATTCATAGAGCAATTCCGCCGGGTCGCAGAGGGGGCGGAGCACGTCGTCTATCACGACGAAAGCCGGGGTTTGGCGATGAAGGCCACGCATCCGAATCGTTTCGGGCACTCCGCCCGGAATGAGGGGCTGGCCGCAACGCCGCTCGAATATCTCCAGCGGCTCGGGTGGCACAATGCCCTGTTTGGCGACGACATCAGGATTGCTGGCATGACCTTCGTTGACGACACTATCGAAGTCATCACCTCGCAACCGTGGATCGTCTCCGATGGAAAGCAACCGGCCTCGCAGGAGGAGATTGACGGCTATTTCGAGCAGCTCCGATTTCGGCGGGTGGAAATCAACCCCGGAGTGCCGATTTACTTCAACGAACGCATGAACGTCATCGTTGCCGATGCCCATGAGCGCAACATTCTTCGCACGGAAGACGGACTCCTTGCGCCGATTGATGTTGTCATCGGAATTCCCGATCCCGATTTGCTGGAACGAATCCATCGGATCATCGCCGGTCAAATTCCCTGAGACCGTGACGCAAAAAACGAAGCAGCCATGGAGAACCCCATCAAACTTGCCACATGGACCCTGCTTATCGCGGTTGTCTTGTGGATCACCATCGTCACCTTCCTGAAAATCGGTCAACCACGCCACTGGCAACCCAATCCTGAAATTGGTCACAGGGCGGCACACAAGAGCGGAAACCCGCCACCGTAATCCACAGCCCCGCCAACGCCCTGCCAAGACCAGAAAGTGATTGGCCCCATTCCAGCCAGAAACACCCGAAACCGCACAGATCGGACAAGACCAGCCGAAAACGTGCGCGTAAAACCCCCGCTACGGCCCGAGAACGAACAGGGCAAGACCACGATACCAGTAAAAACCGAACTGGAGTGATGTCGCCACGAATCAAAAAGGCCAACGCCAATAACCCAAGTGCGGAAACCCGATAGCAGGCGTTTTATTGCAGTTCCGTGCATTCCCATGCAAGGAGGTGCTATCCCTGATAAACGCTCGCAGAGCCTTTATCTATGCGGTTTCTATCGTGTTTTGAGTGGCGCGCCCGGCTGGATTCGAACCAGCCACCGCCGGTTTAGAAGACCGGTGCTCTATCCACTGAGCTACGGGCGCACGATGGGAAGTTTGAGAGTCCCCTTGCGCAGGAAAAAGAAGTTAAGCGATCCTTCGGCCTTCGGAAAGCGTAATCCCGCGAACTGCATTGGGGATCGGCTGTCTTCCGCTTCCTCGTGGAAGGGAGAGAGCCGGCACTCGGATTCGAACCGAGGACCGACGGTTTACAAAACCGTTGCTCTACCACTGAGCTATGCCGGCCAAGGATAGGATGCCTCCGCCTGCCATGCATCCTAGGGAGCCTGGCTGACAGGCACAAGGCGAAAACGCTGGTGTCCAAACGTGAATGAGGCCGCGGGAATGCTCAAAGCCGGATGGGCCCCGGTTCTCCCTGTTGCCGCGATTCCGGTATTAGAAGGTGGAATCAGAAAAAAAGAGCGCCCGCGTAAACGTAGATGACGAAGATCGCGGCTGCGGCAGCCATGCCTGTCGCTCGGGCTGTCGTTTCATTCAAAAGGGAGTTGTTCCAGTGGAGGCAGGCCGTGGCGAAGGCAATCCATGCCATAGGAACGCAAAACAACCACAATCCCTGGTGGGCAAGCGCGAGAGCGAGGGGTGGGAAGGATCCCGCCACATTCGATGCATAGCCGCCCGCTTTCAGCAGCACGTTCAATGCAAGCATCCCGAGGGCGAGGAAAACGAACTGGGTGCTGGCGATCGAGATGATCATGCGCTCTCCAAAAGGGCGCCGCGCATCACATCGAGCGGCGCAGAGCGGTTGAACCAGATTTCAAAGGAAAGCGCTCCCTGATTCAGGAGCATGCTGAGGCCGTTGGCGCAGCGGGCTCCCGCTGCCGCCGCGTCTTCAAGAAGCCGGGACTGTCCGGAGGAATATACGGTGTCGTAAACCATCAGGTTCGGGGTGAGCAGCGATGGGGGGATCAGCGGCGCGTCGGTTCTTTGCATCCCGACCGATGTCGCGTTGATCACCAGGTCCGCATGGGCGAGTTGCTCGCGCAGGGAGGCTTCCTCAAACCCGATGACCTGAAGGCGCTCGACCGGGCCCACCAGGCGGTCGCTGCGGAAGGACGGCGCCAGCTCGGCGGCCAGTGCCCTTGCCTTGTCGAGCGTGCGGTTCACAAGAACCAGCCTTTCGCACGACTCCCTGGCGCACTGAACGGCAATTGCCCGCCCCGCGCCGCCGCCGGCCCCCAGCAGAACCACCCGCAGATCGCGGAGGTCCGCAAAAAATTCCTCGCGGATCGCCCGCACCAGCCCCGGGCCGTCCGTGTTGAACCCCAACAGCTTTTCACCCTGCACGACGATGGTGTTCACGCTTCCTGCGCAGCGAGCGTAGTCGTCCGCCTCATCCACCGCCGCCAGCGCCTCCGCCTTGAGAGGGAGGGTGACATTCGCGCCGATGAACCCGGCACCGGGAAGAGCGCGGAACGCCTCTGCCGCCTGGTCCCGCGGCACATGGATCTTCACGTAGCCCGCCTCGATCCCAGCGGATTTGAGCGCCGCATTTTGAAAGAGAGGGGATCTCGAGTGCTCCACCGGATCTCCGAACACCCCGAGCCGCGCGGGGGGCGAGAGGCGCGAAAAAATCCCGCCCCCGCTGATCAGATCGTCCGCTGAATATGCCTCGCTCATGCCCGTCTCCCAGAGAATCACGTCGGGGGCCCGGCGGCAAGAATTCCCGCCCGCACCCCCGGACCTCACTGACAGACCCGCGCTGGATTCTGTCCGGCAGCCACGTCAACCGTGGATCCGGAAGGTGTCTTTTTCAGAAAGGCTTTTCACGAATGCTGCGGCGAGCCGGGCCGCCGCCTCGATGTCGTGGTATGCGGCCATTTCCACCGGCGAATGCATGTAGCGCAGGGGGATGGAAATCAGCGCGCACGGGATGCCGCTGCGTGCGGTGTAGATGACGTCTGCATCGGTATGGGTGGATCGCAAGACAGCCTCGTGCTGGAGAGGGATGCCATGTTTTTCCGCGACGGTGATGAGGCGCTCGACGACCAGCGTGTGATTGGCCGCGCCGTGGGAAATGGCAGGCCCTTTGCCGAGTCCGACGAGGCCGTGTTCCTTCACGGCAATGCCGGGAGTGTCGGTGGCGTGGGTGACATCGAAGACGAGGGCGACCGCGGGATCGATGCGGTGTGCGGCCATGCGGGCACCCTGGCTCCCGATTTCCTCCTGCACGCAATTGACGGCGAAGGCGGTGGCCGCCGGTCGTTTTTTCGACAGCTCCTGCAGCGCAAGGGCGATGGCAAATCCGCCGATCCGGTTGTCCAGTGCGCGGCCGACGATGTGGCCGCCGTGGAATCCGGTGGCCGAAGATGCAAAAATAGCGGGATTTCCGACGCGGATCCCGCGCTTGGCGACCTCCTTCGCCGATCCCGCGCCGATGTCCACAAAAAGATCCTTCCACTCCGGCGCTTTGTCTTTCGAGGTGTCGCGAAGGTGTATAGCGGTGTTTCCGATGAGACCTTCGACGATGCCCTTGGATCCGAAAATCGAGATCCGGCGTGCCGGTGCCAGCGTGCGGTCCGATCCCCCGATCGGTCCGATCGAGAGGAACCCCTTTTCATCAACATGCCGGACGATGAATCCGATCTCGTCCGCATGGGCCTCGATCATGACGCGCGGGGCGTCTTTGTTTGTTCCCTTGAGAACCGCCCAAGCATTCCCGTAGGCATCCGTTTCGACATGGTCCGAGACTTCCGAGGCCAGACCGATCCAGTGTTTCTGACCGGCTTTTTCCCATCCCGAAGGCGAGGGGATGTCGAGGGTTTTCAGGAGGGTGCTTTGTTTCATGGAGCCAAGACTGCCATCCAAAAGGGCGCAGGGAAATCCCGGATTTCCGGGACGGACATTTTTTTCTTCGATCTGGAGGGATTCCCGTCGTAACCTCTGCGCTCCACCATGTCCTCACATATCAAGTTGTTCATTCCGGGTCCGATCGAAGTTTCAGAGAAAACCTTCCGCGCGATGTGCGCGCCGATGATCGGCCACCGGGGCGGCGAGTTCAAAAAGCTGTATGGGGGGATCCAGCCCCGCCTGCAGGAACTGTTCGGCACGAAGCGCCCGGTTTTCCTCTCCACTTCGTCCGCCTGGGGGGTGATGGAGGGCTCGATCCGCAACCTGACAAAAACGAAGGTGCTCAACGCGATGTGCGGCGCGTTTTCCGACAAGTGGTTTGATGTCAGCCAGCGGTGTGGCAAGGAGGCCGGGGCCCTGCAGGTGCCGTGGGGGTCGGCGGTCCTGCCGGATCTTGTCCGCGAGGCGCTGTCCACGGGCGAATACGATTCCTTCACCCTCATCCATAACGAGACGTCCTGCGGCGTGCGCAACCCGCTCCGCGAAATCGCCGGCGTCCTTCGGGAGTTCCCCGGTGTCATGTTCATCGTGGACAGCGTCTCGTCGTTTTCGACCGAGGCGATTCCGATGGACGAGCTCGGGATCGACGTGCTCCTCACCGGGAGCCAGAAGGCGCTGGCCATGCCGCCGGGGCTCGCCCTGTTCGCGGTTTCCGAGCGCGCAATGCAGCGTGCGGCGACCGTCCCGGACCGCGGGTATTATTTCGACTTTGTCGAGTTCGCCAAGAACCAGGAGCAGGACATGACACCGAGCACGCCGGTCATCCCGCTCATCAATGCCCTTGCTTCAAAACTCGACGACATCTTCACCGAAGGACTCGAAGCCCGCTACGCGAGGCATGCCTCGCTGAACGCCCAGGTCTATGACTGGGTGAAGGCCCGCGGATTCGAGTTCTTCGCCCCCGAAGGCTACCGTTCGGTCTCGCTCACCTGTGTGAAGAACAACCGCGAGGTGGACGTCGCCGCATGGATCAAAAACCTTCGCGAAAAACACCGCTTCGTCATCGACGGCGGCTATGGGAAAATCAAGGGCAAGACGTTCCGCATCTCGAACATGGGCGACGAAACCCATGACACGATCGCCGGACTCCTCGCCGCGCTGGACGACACCATTGCCTGAGCGGGCGGGCGGAGAACCGCTTTTGTCTTGAAGTCCTGATGCACACCAGAAATCTGATTCGCGGACTCGTTTCAGATCCTAATATCAAAAGGCAACGGAACTAGACTAGCTTTTTAAGTTAACACGACTTTCGCAACCGGGGAAGAAAATTAGTGATTTTCGGGCCTTCAAGGCACGCCGACCCGCATAAACACAGGAGGTTGGTTTCAATAGAATGCTGAGGGGAGCCCCAGCCTCTTTCCTACATGATTTTTTGACTGCAATGCGGAAGCGTCTTTTATTTGAAATGCAATCGGCGCAGGAAAGACGTCAAGGAGCACCGGCATTAGCCTCACTTCGCGGACTGGAGGGGTCGGATAGCTGCGGAGGCGCTATTTTGCGACATCGACATCAAAAGGTCGGCACTACAGCCGGGGTTGATTTGAGAAGGTTCGCGGAGAGTGGATTTTCGGTGGAGCTTGCTCCGGCAGGGGGAGTCCGAGTTGCTGGAGCAGAATCAAGAGATCTTTTTCGGGCTGGGTATAACGGGTGAGAACGACCTCGTGGCCGTCTGTTGTGGGCAGATGGTCGTCGAGCATCTGCACGGCAGCGAACTTTTCGAGAACGGCCCGTGGAGTCGGGCCGCTGGCGCGGGATTTGAGTCGGGCCTTGAGGGTGACCTGCAGACAGCAGGCCAGGAACGAGATGAAGATGTGGGATTCGATGCGGAGCTCGAGTTGGTGGTGGATGGGACGGATGGCCAGATCGCCTTTGAGCTCTTTGAACGCCTGTTCGATTTCGGTGAGCTGGAGGTAGTATTCCCAAAGTTTTCCCGGATCGCTGCGGCTCAGATTCGTGCGCAGCAAATAACGTCCTTCACGGCGGCTGGCCAAACGCAGTTTCTTGCGATCAAGGTTGCAGGTGAACGTGACGGTTTGTTTTTTTCCTTTGCCGTGGACTAAGACTTCCACCTGGACGTGGCGGGCATCGCGACCGGCTTCCTTTTTCGCCGCGCCGAGGGCTTGGTGGAACGCGTCGCGCCCGAGGGGAGTTTGCCGGGCTTAATATTCCGACTCGACGTTCTGTTGGTTTTTCACCGACTCAGCCTTGCTGGGGGCGGTTCCCACACTGGACGAGTTGGAAAGACGGAGTTGGTCCACGGCAAGATTCTTCATGCCGAGCGCCAAATAGGCGTCGGCGATGGCCTGATGGACAGGAGCCTTGTTCTCGAGGCGTTCCAAACAATATTGGAGATCCGAAAGGCCTTCCTGTACCCGCGATAATCGCGTGAGAATTTGTCCGCGCCCCATTCGAAAGAGGGGCTCATTTGGAAATTTTTCAATTGCGAAATCGACAAGTTCCAAACCGAACTGGATATAGTTCATTCCGCCCGCCATCGCAAGGTTGTGGGCAAGCACCGGTGCTTTGGGATCAAGCGCGTTGGCGTGTTCAAGGAATGTATTGACCGACCCGGAATCTCCGCGACTTCGGGAGATCTTGGCCCCAACGAAGAGGAGCGGCGGCCAGACATCTTTTTTTCCAAGCATTTTGATGATTCTGTCTCCGGCTTGGGGGAACTCGACTCCCTCTCGCTCGCTCAGGCCGAGGAGGAGGCCGAGCAGTTCAACGTCTTTGGGAGCAACCGCCATTCCTTCGCGAATGAGTTTGATTCGGAAATCCAATTTGCCCGGATCTGTTGTCGCCAGATGCCGGGCCAGGCCGACACAAACCGGAGCGACAATCGCCTCATAAGGAGCATCTCCCGAAAGCTTCCTGCCTTCGTCAAGGACGGCCCTGGCTTTTTCAAAGTCGTTTTTTAACATCAGTGCCTGAATGTAGGCGATCCGGTTCGATGGCTTGTCGGATTCGGATTGCTCGACGGCGTTCTGGAAGTAGTTCAGCGCATCGTGCGTCCAGTTTTCCGCAGCTTTCTCGTTGGATTGCTTCCTGGCCAAGAGGGCGAGGGTGATCATGTAATTTGGCCTCTGCTTGACAATGGCGGAAAAGTGGTCGCATGCGAGCGACAATTCTCCGAAGGAGGAATAGATCGAGCCCAATATCTCATGGGCTTCGACGGATTCCGGTTCGAGTGCAAGAACCTGATCGAGTTGGGCCTTGATGAGACCGAATTGTTGGGGCAGGGCATCCCGCTGTTGCAACAGAGTCCGGGCCGCATACATGTGGGCTTGCGCAAAGACGGGCCGGTCCGGCGGGGCGATTGTGTTCAGGAGCGATTGGGCTTTGTCCTGATGGCCCAGCCCCTGGTGGGCGATGACCATGCAGAGGAGCGATTGGTGCCGCAACGAGGGGTCAAGACTCATCATGCGCTGGCACGCGACGAGGACGGTTGGGTAATCCTTGCTGGCGAGCGCATGATTCATGATCGAGGCATAGCGGCCGCGAATCGAAACCGGATTCCAGGAAAGCACGATGTAAACAAAGCCGATACCGAGCAGTATCGCGAGAATGGAGGGGATATCCTTCCACGGATTCCGCCGCGGCCAGGTTCCGATCCAATCGGCGATCCAATCCTCCAAATATTCTTGCAGTTTCATGGCGTGCCCTCCTTGTTCGGGTCGATCTGTCCGAGCAATTGTTGGGCGAGCAGGGCCCTGCATTCCTGAAACAAAAGAGAGACCGACTCGTGTTCCTCCGCAGACAGAGGGATGTCGTCGATCATAAGGGCCTGAATCCGGTAGCTTGTTTCTTGCGCACCACCGAGATCGCCGAGGGTTCTCAAACGGTCCACGAAGCTTCTTTTGACCTGGGCCACCTCCATCCACTGTCCCCGTTCGTTGATGGTGGACACCCAGAGTAAGCCTCCTCCCTCAGCATCCTTCCTCAGTGCCATCTCCAACCAGGGCGGGGTATTTTCATCCTTGGTGATCCGTTCACGCCTGGTGATTTTCCATCCGTTCCCGACATAGCAGACGGTCACATCGTGATATCCCCAGATGGGGTAGTCGAAAGAGATCCCAACTGTCCTGTGCGACGGGCTTTTGAATTCCCAAAGCATGGAGGAAAGGCCGGTCGTTTCGAACAGCTTCACGTTCGGATTGCCCTGCCCGGTCCGTTTCCAAGTCCCGATCTGCTCCGGCAGGTCGAAAACGGCTCCTTCACGCAGTGCTGTCTGGCCTGTGTAGAGCAGTTTATCCCGTTGGAGGATATGCCCGCGTGCGACTCCCGTGATCCCCATGATGCCGAAGAGGATGCCCGCGACCCATCCCCATCCCGATGGAATCAGGCGCCGGGCCGGTGTGAAGTCCCAAGCTGAGACGAACAGCTCATCGGCGGAACCGGTTTTTTTTCCGCCAACTTGCGGCCAGTAGAGGAGGTGTTCCAAGCTGATGAGGAATCCGATGTAAATGGCGACAAGTATGAGGCCGAGCGTCTCATGCTTCCATCCGGTCAGGAGATCCGGACCGTTGTGGAACCGCAACCATGCTCCCAAGGTGATGCGAAACACGTTGCCCATGACCACACAACCCAGCATGGCGGGAATGCATATGAGAAAGCACCAGAGGGACCTGCGGCACCACAGGAGATAAAAAAGGGTGATGGCCAGCACAACCATGACCGAGTTGACCCCGCTGCAGGCTTCTTCGACCAATAAAGCCTCCTGGGGTAGTTCGATGACATTTCCGTTGGTGGTATGTACCACCCGGAGCATGTCGAGAATCCGGCTGCTCGCGGTGGTGGCGATCTCTTGCAGAAACAGTGTGAGTTTCGAATCCAACCCGAGTGGGGGAGGAATGATCGTCAGGATCACGATCATGGCGGGGCTCATGCTCCTCATGAGCCCCCCCCCCCTGCCCACCAGATCATTCCGGTCAGGCAAAGCACGGCGGCTATGGCCCCGATCCATGGAGACCACAGGAGAACCGCCAGTGCCAGAAGAACGAACGAAACCGTCAGCAAGGAAACGAACACCCACGGCTGTCCGGCGCTCAATGGGCGGGGGACTTCCTTCAGCCGGGACCATGCCAGAAAGGCGGCGGCGGCAAGCGCGCCGGGAAAAAATTCGTATTGCGGAAGCTTTCCGATGTTGGAGAAGAATTCGATCACGAGGGGGGCAAATCCCATTGCGATCAATCCGGCACTCCACCAATTAAGGCCGGAGGACGACAGTGCTGCCGAGGGTCCAGGGAAACTCCTGACCGGCTCGGATTCTCCGGGGGAATTTTCAGCTGCGGTTTCCATCACGACAATAGGGAGAAGGTCAGCCCACGCCCGCACTCCTAGCAGAGCCCTGCCCTCCCCATGCGGTCTGGAAAAAACGCATTATTGGAAAGACAAGTCAGCGCGGCCGGGTGGTTTGGGAAAAAAAGCATGGGAACGCATCTGAAAACCAGCCGCCACTGACAACAAATGTTTTATTGTTACAATATCGTCATATTAGCCCTAGTGATGGGACAATCGCCAGATTTGGGTGTGTGGTCCGGCAGTTTTTTTACGTTACAGCGAAATCACCTGGGCGGCGAAGATGTCGGCGTCGGAGGAAAGGCGTCCGAGGACCCCTTCATCCGGGAGGCTGTCAAGGTTGAGAAGGGTGAGCGCACGTCCGCCCTGTTCCGTGCGGGAGAGGCTCATGCTGGCGATATTGATGTTTTCCTTTCCGAGCAGCGTGCCGATGTGGCCGACGATGCCGGGGCGGTCCTTGTTTTCGAGGAGGAGGACGACGCCGGAGGGGGTGACCTCGACCGGGCGGCTGTTCACGCGGACGATGCGCGGGTCGTTTTTGGCGCCGAAGAACGTGCCGCCGACGGAGACCTTGTTGTCGCCGCTGAAAACCGCGATGTGGAGCCATTCGTTGAAGTCGGTCTGCTCGCTTGAGCGGATCTCCTCGACATCGAGACCGAGCGTGGACGCCATCGTGCGGACGTTGACGCTGTTGACCTCCTCGCCGCCGGCATTCTTCAAAAATCCGGTGAGGATCGCGCGCGTGATCGCCTCGGTCGGCATCTCGACCGCTTTCCCGCCGTAGGTGATGACGATCCGGTCGTTCCGCTTGGGAGCGAGCTGGGCGGCGAAGCGTCCGAGTTTGTCACCGAGCGTGAGGTAGGGTTTGACGACCGCGGCGGTTTTGGCGTCGATGCTGGGCATGTTGACCGCGTTCCGGATTTCCCCGTCGAGGAGAGCGGCCCGGATCGCCTGAGCGATCTCGATGCCGACGTTTTCCTGGGCCTCGGCCGTGCTGGCCCCGAGGTGGGGGGTGAAGACGATGTTCGGGAGCTCGCGGAGGGCGAATTCCGCAGGGGGCGGCTCGATTTCGTAAACATCGAGAGCGGCCGCGGCCACCTGTCCGGATTTGAGTGCATCGCCGAGAGCGGCCTCGTCGATGAGACCGCCTCGGGCGCAGTTGACGATGCGCACTCCTTTTTTGCAGAGCGCAAGGCGCCGGGCGTCGAGCATGTGGCGCGTCTCGTCGGTGAGCGGCATGTGCATGGAGATGAAATCCGTCTGCGGCACGAGCGCGTCGAGGTCCTCGACGAGTTCCACCTGGAGGCTGCGTGCGCGGCTCACTGAGAGATAGGGGTCGTAGGCGAGGACGCGCATGCCGAATGCGATCGCCCGCCGGGCGAGCTCCGTTCCGATCCGGCCCATGCCGAGGATGCCGAGCGTCTTGTTGTAGAGCTCGACGCCCTCGTATTTTTTCCGGTCCCACTTGCCAGCCTTCACGCTGGCGTCCGCCTGCGGGATGCTGCGGGCGATGCTCATGAGGAGGGAAAACGCGTGTTCGGCGGTCGAGATCGTATTGCCGCCCGGGGTGTTCATCACGATCACGCCGTGGCGGGTGGCGGCATCCACATCCACGTTGTCAACGCCCACGCCCGCGCGCCCGACGACCTTCAATTTCGTGGCGGCCGCAAGGACCCTGGCCGTGACCTTGGTCTGGCTGCGGACGACCAGCGCGGAAAAATCCGGGATGATTTCGATGAGCTCCGGTTCCTTGAGGCCGGTTTTGACGACAACTTCAAGCGCGCCTCCTGCGGCAAGCTCTTCGACTCCACTCTGGGATACCGGATCGGCGACAAGGACTTTTGGGAATGACATTTTCTTTTTCGGATTCTGGATTATGAGTGACTGCCGGCTGTGGCGGCGGAATGGCGAGTGATAACGCCAAATCGCCCCGACGGAAAACCAATTTTTTATGAAGGGGTCGTATCGAATCGCGCGGGTTGCCGGGATTGACGTGAAAATCCACGTCACGTTCCTTCTTTTGCTTGCGTGGTTCGGCTGGATGTATTGGCAGGAGGGAGGGGTGAGCGGGGCGATCGAGGGGGTCGGGTTCACGCTTCTGCTGTTCCTCTGCGTGCTGCTTCACGAGTTCGGCCATGCCTTTGCCGCCCGCGCCTACGGGATCCGGACGCCGGACATCACGCTGCTGCCGATCGGGGGCGTCGCCCGGCTCGAGCGCATGCCGTCGAAGCCGGCGCATGAACTGGTCGTCGCACTCGCTGGCCCGGCGGTCAACGTCGTCCTTGCAACGCTCCTGGCAATCGTCCCGGCTTTCAAGATCCGCGCGATGGATTTCTCCGGGATCGACCACGCCGGCGGGAGCATGGCCGTCAATCTGTTTTACGTGAATGTGATGCTGGTCGCCTTCAATGCGATCCCGGCATTTCCGATGGATGGCGGGCGGGTTTTGCGGGCGCTCCTGGCGATGCGCTTCAACAACGTGCTGGCGACGACGATCGCCGCGCGGGTCGGCCAGACGCTCGCTGTCGGGTTTGCGGCGGCAAGCTTCTTCGGGGCGCCGATGCTGCTTTTCATCGCGATTTTTGTGTTTCTTGGAGCGCAGCAGGAGCTGGCCTATGCGAGGTCCCGCAGCGGCGTCCGGAAAACAATTTCCGACATCATGCACTCCCGGTTTTCGTCGATCCCTGCGGATGTGCCGGTGGGCCGCGCCATCGCCCTTGCACGGGGAAGCGCTCAGCCGTTTTTGCCGGTTGTCGATCCGGGCCTTCGCGCTCTGGGTGTTGTGACTCTGGAGTCCCTGGAGCAGGCAGTTGCCGCGGACGGGCTCAGTCTTCCGGTATCGGTGGTTGCCGGGCCTGCAGTGCGCGTCCAGTCGTCGGCGCCGGTCGATTCCCTTCTTGCATCGGCCTCCCCCGGCACGCCGGTCGTGGTCGAAAACCCGTCGGGCCAGATTGTCGGGGTCATTGCCTTCCGCGCCTGATCCGCACAGGAAGAATCGATTTCGCAAAATGAATTGTTGTCGGGGGGGGCGCGTTGGATAGATTTCCCCGATGACTTCGTCCGGCACATCGTCTCGCCATATCCTCTCCGGCTTTGAGCTGCGCCTCATGGAGTTTCGAAAGAACGCGCTGATGATGGGAAGCCTCACCCAGCGCAGCATCGCCCTGGCCTGGAAAGGGGTGATGGAGCGGGATGAGGGGGATTGCAACACGGTCATTGCAGACGACGAGGAGATCGACATCCTGGAGGTCCAGATCGACCAGGAAGGCATCGCGCTGCTCCTCAAGTTCCAACCCCTTGCCTCCGACCTCCGCCACGTCATCGCCACGATGAAGTTCAGCGCAAACCTGGAGCGGATCTCCGACCAGGCGGTGGGAATCGCGCGCCGCGCCCGCAAGCTGAATCTCAAGGCAAGGGTTCCCGAGATCGCCGAGCTCGAACCGATGTTCCTTCATGCGGATTCGATGGTCCGCGATGCGATCAAGGCCTACGCTGACCAGGATGCCGAACTGGCCCGCACGCTCAAGGGGCGCGACCGCGAACTCGATGCGCTCAACCGGGAATTCGCCAACAAGCTCACCGAGCTGATGCAAAAAAACCCGGTCCAGATCGAAGAGTATCTGGAGTTGATATTCATCGCGCGATTCCTCGAGCGCATCGGCGACCAGGCAACGAGCATCTCGGAAGACACCGTTTTTGCCGTCGATGCCGAGGACATCCGCCACCTGCCCACGGGGCAGACGCATTGAACCTGGATCCTGCGATTGCCCGCGAAGGCGCGAAGCCGCCAAGGAGAAGAAGGGAGATCGGCCTGGCGAAGTGCGGGCACTGATGCGGCGCACCATGCCACTTGTATCACTTGAAACTCCATCGCGCGGGCAAAGGTCTCCCTGGGTGTCATAAGAATCGACTGGCTCAGCAAGGCGGAACCAATTAAATTCAAAAATTACCCATTCTTCCCCATGCTTTCGATATCCCCGCGCCGGTTCTTTGTTGCCCATCTGGCCATTCTTTTCGCCCTGACGATTGGTTCTCCATCCAGTGCCGCGGCGGCTGCTGGTGGCGCCGAGGACTGGCAAAACCCCGCAGTGACCGGGGTCAACAATCTTCCCCCCCATGCGACGATGGTCATCTGCCCGGATGCCGCAACGGCGATGATGATCGGGCCGGTCTCGAACGCCGAGCGGATCAAGTCGCCGTTCTACCGCTCCCTCAATGGCGATTGGAAATACCACTACGCGCCGAACCATGCCGGGCGCGTGGCGGATTTCTGGAAGCCGGCCTTCGACGACTCCTCTTGGGCAACGATCCCGGTTCCCTCGAACGTGGAGATGCATGGTTACGGGATTCCGATTTACGTCAACGTCAAGTATCCATGGACGTGGCACGGCGTGGAGCCGGAACCGCCGTTTGTTCCGGGAGAGGACCCGAACAATACCGTCAACTCCTACCGCAGGACATTTGAACTGCCGAAGGATTGGGACGGCCGCCGGGTTCTCCTCACGTTCGATGGCGTGAATTCGTTCTTCACCCTCTGGGTCAACGGCGAAAAGGTCGGGGTCGGCAAGGACAGCCGCACGCCGGTCGAGTTCGATATCACAAAGTTCCTCAAGCCCGGACAAAACCTCCTCGCCGTGGAAAATTTCCGCTGGTGTGACGGATCGTATCTCGAGGACCAGGACTTCTGGCGCATGAGCGGGATTTTCCGCGACGTGTATCTCTGGTCGCCTCCGGATGTCCACATTCGCGACTTCGAGGTGAAGACGGATCTCGACGCAAAGTATGCCGATGCAACGCTGAAGCTGGACGTTCAAGTCGGGAACACGGGCAAGGCCGACGCCGCCGCGACTGTCGAGGCGCAGTTGCTCGATGCAGACGGCCGGACGGTTGCCTCGCCCAGCGCGGAGCTGAAGCTGACCGCCGGCGGTGAGGGCAAGGTTCTGTTGAACGCCGAGATCGCGAACCCGCTGAAATGGACTGCGGAAACGCCGAACCTCTACAAGCTTCTGCTCACGTTGAAGGATGCCAAAGGCGCGACGCTCGAAGTCATTCCGGCAAATGTCGGATTCCGGAAAATCGAGATCAAGCACGGCAACCTGCTCGTCAACGGGCAGCGGCCGCTCATCAAGGGCGTGAACCACCAGGAGTCCGACCCCGACCTCGGCCAGGTTTACCCGCCTGACCGGATGTTGCAGGACATCCTCGTGATGAAGCAAAACAACATCAACACGGTGCGCAACAGCCATTACCCGAATGCCCCGGCATGGTATGACCTCTGCGACCAATACGGCATCTACCTGATTGACGAGGCAAACGTCGAAAGCCACGGCCTGATGCGGACCCCCAAGGACATTGCCAGCAATCCCGCATGGCTCGACGCCCACATGAACCGCACCGTCCGCATGGTCGAGCGCGACAAGAACCATCCTTCCGTCATCATCTGGTCGCTCGGCAACGAAGCCGGTGACGGCTCGAACTTCGAGGCGACCTACGCGTGGATCAAGCAGCGCGACCCCGGCCGCCCGGTCCAATACGAAAAGGCGAAGGAAAAAGCCCACACGGACATCGTCTGCCCGATGTATGGGACACCCGGCGACATGGAGAAATACTGCGCCACGCCGCAAAAGCGCCCATTCATCCTCTGCGAATACGCCCACGCGATGGGCAACAGCAGCGGCAACATGTGGGCCTACTGGGATCTGATCTACAACAAGCCCTTTCTCCAGGGCGGCTCGATCTGGGACTGGGTGGACCAGAGCCTCCGCCAAAAGCAGGGGAAGCTGCCCCTCTCGAAATTTGAAAAAGTGCAGCCCGGCGACAAAACCTTTTGGGCCTACGGCGGCGACTTCGGCCCGAAAGGCACGCCGAGCGACGACAACTCCGGCTGCGACGGCCTCGTCTCGCCCGACCGCGAACCGCACCCCGGCCTGCTCGAGGTCAAGCACGTCTACCAATACATCCACAGCAAGCCCGCCGACCTCGCCGCCCGCAGCGTCGAGGTGAAGAACTGGTTCGACTTTATCAATCCCAAGGACATCGCCGTTCTCAACTGGCGGCTCACCGGCGATGGGAAAGAAATCCAATCCGGCGAAATGCCCGCCCCCGATCTCGCTCCGCGCGCATCGGGAGTGGTTTCCATTCCTGTCAAAGCCTTCACCGCCGAGCCGGGCGTGGAATATTTTCTGGAGCTGAGTTTCCGCCTGAAGACCGACCAGCCATGGGCAAAAGCCGGGCACGAGATCGCATGGGATCAGTTCAAGCTCCCCGATTCCACGCCAGCCGCCGTCGCAAATGCCACATCCTTTTCCAAACTGGAGTTGAAGGAAACCGACTCGCAGGCCGTCATGAGCGGCAAAGGCTTCTCCGCCACTTTTGACAAAAAGTCCGGCGCGATGACCTCACTGAAATTCGAGGGCAGCGAGCTGATCGAGTCCCCGCTGCGCCCGGATTTCTGGGTCGCGCCCACCGATAACGGGCGCGGTCGCAAGATGGGAAAGCTCCACACCGAGGAGGATCGCGGCAAACCCAAGAAAGACCGCGAAGGCCAGGTTCGCAAAACGCAGGGCATCTGGCGCGACGCCCACAAAAATGCCGTGGTGAAAAGCTTTGCCGCGACACCGAAATCCGACGGAAGCGCGGTGGAAATCGCCGTGACTCTCGAACTGCCCAAAGTTGGCGCGCAGTGGACGACCCGATACACGGTTCTTGGCAACGGCGAAGTCGCGGTGGACGCCGCATTCACGCCACAAAACACGGATCAGCCCGACCTCCCGCGCCTCGGGATGCAGATGATTTTGCCCCCCGGATTTGACCGCATCGAGTGGTTTGGACCCGGGCCGCAGGAGACGTATATCGACCGCAAGGACGCCAGGGTCGGCAGATATAGCGGCACCGTTCGCGAACAGTTTTTTGAGGATTACAGCGAGCCGGGAGAAAGCGGCAACAAAGTGGACACCCGATGGGCTGCGATCACAAACGACAAAGGCATCGGCCTGCTTGTCGTGGGTGACCCGCTCTTGAGCGTGAACGCGCTGCACCACCCCGCTGCCGATCTGGAAAGTGTGAAGCATCCCTTTGAACTGCCGCACCGCGATTTCACCGTGCTGAACATCGACTGGAAACAACAGGGACTCGGCGGCGACACGAGCTGGGGCGCCTGGCCTCATGATGAGTATCTGATCCCGTGCAAGGAGCAGGGCTACCGCTTCCGGCTCCGCCCGATCGGCGCTTCCGACGATCCGGCCAAACTCGCGCGCATCAGCCGGCTTCCGTAGCAACAAGGTTTCACAGATGCACCTTCACGGGTTCCTTCGGAACTGAGTTCCTTCACGCCTTGCCGGAGGATTCTCTTGAAAGCGTCTCCGTCTTCGGACATGGTCCCGGCCCTTGATATGAAACACTACGCGCCGATTTACGCTCTATTGACTCTTGTGCTGGCCGGATGCGGCCCTGCTGCATCGCCTGCGCCGTCTCCGGTTCCATCACCGACGCCCACACCGGCCATAGGCGGGGGGGGCTGTTCTTGATCTGGATGCAGTCGCCAAGCGGCTCGGCCGGGATACGGCGATCATCGCCGAATTGAAGGAGGCCGAAGCCCCGTTGAGAAGTCAACTGGCTGCTTCCCAAAAGGACTTTGAGGGACAAATCGACAGCCTCAAAACGTCGCTCGGAGCCAAACCATCCGAGGCGGACATCCAAAAGCTGACCGAACTCACGCGCACGCTCAGCCAGCAATTCCAACAAAAACAGCAGCAGGCCCAACAGGAAATGAGCGCCAAAAGGTCAGCCCTCATCAGCCGTTTCCGCGAGGAGCTTAAACCTGTGGCTTTGAAGATCGCCGCCAGCAAAGGGCTCGGCATCGTGCAGTTGAAAAACGACCTCACGATTCTTGTCAGCGAACCTGCGCTTGATATCACGGACGACGTGGTTGCAGAGCTGAGCCGCACCAGCAATGTCTCCCCGGCACCGACCCCCAGCCAGAATCCGTAATCCAAAAAACGTCGATTTCTGTGGCGCAACACGCCTGCTCAGGAGGTGAAACGCCTCTGGGCGGGATCGACGGATTTTGTGATGCTGGCGGGATCGAAGCGCGGCCGGACTCCGCCGCTGGCTCAAGCAGAGAGAAGAGATAGAGTTGGCGATCTGCATTTTTTTTTTGGCTGAGACGACCCTGTGGAGTCCCGAAAGGCCGACGCTGCAGGTTTACTGTGATTGGGTTCTTTCGGGCGGAACCTCCTGGTAGAGCTCACGCAACCTCTTCCAAATATCCTGGCCTTTCCTCTGAAGCGGTTTCCGTTATAAAACTGCAAAACGTTTTGAACCAGCCTAAAAACCGCAGAAGGTTTAACCGCAGATTAACAAGATTCACAGATAGAAGGACATCCAACAGGAACGGACATTTCGAGCCATTCACCCCGCAGGCGAATGATTCATTAACTCGTAACATGCTGTCATTTAGTGACATTTAGCCTAACTTCCCCGGCGGAAGGCCTGAAGGGCCGATAAACACAGGGGGTCCGATATTTTTCGGGCTACACCTGTGCGCCGGAGGGAAAGGCGGCCCACTTGGGAGGGGTGGCGAAGAGGGGCAGG
>Ga0247843_1001110_pt1 | contig 57910 bp, 51 predicted proteins | sample LaCruzMarch2017__FD_192420 | JGI IMG/M metagenome (GOLD analysis project Ga0247843, IMG submission 192420) | Freshwater microbial communities from meromictic Lake La Cruz, Castile-La Mancha, Spain - LaCruzMarch2017_8m | ecosystem: Environmental > Aquatic > Freshwater > Lake | place: Spain...
GAACAGCCCCTCCGTTGGTCCCAAGATCCTCCTCACCGCACTATGCAGTTCAAAGACTTAGAACTTAGCAGGGGGCGACAAATTCACTGGCGAATTACAGGGCGACCGAATCACTGGCGGATAACAAGTACTCAAGTCCTGCTGGTTTCGTACCGAAAAGTCGGGGATGGAATTCCGGGGAACTCTTTTTGTTTTTGCGCTGATCTGCGCCGGTCTTGGGGCTTGCTCGTCCCGTCCGAAAGCCCGTGTTCCTGCCAGTGAGCCCACGATCTTCGGATCTTGGTTGTTGTCGCCGCGCATGCAATCCCCCGGGAACTGCCCGCGCAGCCTGGCGGTCTCGCAGAACTCCGCGCGGGACCGCGTGATCGTCAGCCTTTCCACGGACTTGAATCCCTCGGTACTCCCCCTTTCGACAGCGCTGGGACAAACGCCGGCCGATCAGGAATGCCCGGCAACGCTCGATCCGGAAACGGTCGAAGTGGCCCGAGACTGTCGTCTGCCCGAAACCCAGGAAGACGGAAAAGTGGTGCAGGTGGCCGTGGAATGGAAGCTCGTCGCCAAGGAGCGCGGTCAGGTTCTGAGCTACTCGCGCCGCTACGGCGAAGAGAGTTGGCGCTGTGAATACGACCGATCGGGCCCCACGCCGGACGATCCCACCCTCCCGATTGTTAACGTGCGTCCGGAGCCTCCGCGCGGGAGACTCAATGCGGGCGAACGCGTGGAGTACCGAGAAATCAGCCGAGAAGTTTACGGCCAGGATGCGGTGGCCCAATACAGCATTGGCCTGTCGGAACTCGATGTTGGCGAGGTGCGCCACTACGACCTGACCTCGATCAAAGCCGACACCAAGGTGACCGTTCAGCGTAAGCTCAACCCCTGTTTCCTTATTGTCGTAAACGGGCGCAAGCCCGATCCTTCGCGTTGCGACACCGTGACTTTCGATCGTTTCGAAGAACGAAAAGTCATGCGCCGGTCGCTCGACGTGCGCTGGGATTATGCTCAAGACAAAAACCAACGCATCGAGGGCAACTTTGTCGGAAAGCTGCGCTTTGACGGACAACTCGAGCAGAAGTTCGTGCCGGCTTCCGCCGAAAAGAAGTATTTCTTCGGATTTCTTGAGAGTCCAAATGAAGTGGTGTTCCGCTCCGAGGCACCCTCGAGCGGACTTGCCGACCTGGGTTCGGTGCTCAAGAGCGTGTCGGTTTCCAAGGGCATCCTGTACTTGAACGTGGCGGATAGGGACCCCTCTATCTACAAGTTCAAGCTGCAGGTGGAACGCGAGCGCGTGGGGTCGATTCCTTTGTCGGTCTTCAGTGGCCCGCTCGATGAGGCCAAACTTCAGGTGGGCCGAGCTTCGGGAGACACCGTGCTCAGCTACCCTCTACGTGCCAACACCGACGAGCTCGCCATCGGCCGCGTGCATTTCTTCGTGGTGGAAATCCGACCCAAGAAGCTCACTGACAGCGGCTTTGACCGGGACTTCACCCTGCTCGTCTCGCCCCTTCCTCTTGCTCCCGTCGAAACAAAAAAGTTCCGTATCAAAATTGCGGATTGAGTCCCTGGTCTTCATTTTAAGGAATAAGGAGTCTCTCGATGTCGTCGTCTTCTAAGTGGCAAGCTCAGGTGTACGTGAAGTGGAACAAAAAATGGCCTACGGGCTGGTCGTCCAAATCCCAGTGGGACTGGCTCAAAGAATGGCCCGAGGTGAAGTCCGCCTGGACCACCATGGGTGAGTGGGATTTCCAGATCTGGGTGGAAACCGACTCTCCCGAGGGCGTGGAGAAGTTTGTCTGCGAGAAGCTTTGGGGCAAAGATTGGGTGGAGAAGACCGAAACCCACTGGACGCGCCAAGTTTGGGACAAAGTGGCCTAGGTTCGAAAGCCTTCTTAGCCGCACCTCGGCGTGGCCTCGGCCGGCGGAGGGTTTAGTCTAGCGGCGTGAAGATCACGGGACCGATCGCCGTCATTGGAGGAGGCGTGAGCGGCCGCGCCGCTCTCCGCCTCCTTCGGCTTCTGGGCCATCGGGACGTGGCGCTCTTCGATTCCCAGCCGGGCGTCGGTCTTTACTCCGACCCTGAGGCCCTTCTTGCCGAACATCGTCCGGCGACCCTTGTGGTGTCGCCCGGAGTTCCGCTTTCGACGTCGTGGATTCGGAATTTCGCCGGCACCGTCACCAGTGAGCTCGCGCTCGCCTTTGATACGCTCCAGGACGAGAAGATCTTGGCCGTCACAGGGTCCCTCGGCAAAAGCACCACCGTTTCGCTACTGGGAGAAGGTGCCAAGGCCGTGGATCCCCATGCCTTTGTAGGCGGGAACCTGGGGATCCCGTTGGCCGACTATGCCGCCGACGTGCTCGAGGGAAAACGCCCTCGCGCCAAATGGGTTGCCCTGGAACTCTCAAGCTACCATCTCGAGAATGCCGGAAATTTGCGCTGCGAAGGTGCGGCGATCACCTACCTGAGTTCCAATCACCTGGAGCGCTACGCCTCACTCGAGGAATACTACGGCGTGAAATGGACGCTTCTCGCGCGTGCCGCTCGTGTGTGTGCTTTGAACCGCCAAGGCGGCGATCTTTTGACCTACGCCGCCCAGCACGGATGTGCTTTGACCTCGGCGACTACGCCCGGCGGCATCCCTCTCGCGTGGACCTCGGCTCGCGAAAGCACGGTCGATTTCTCGGCCATGCGCTTGGTGGGCGAGTACAATGCGGACAACCTTGCTCTCGCGTGGGCGTTGGGCGCAGCGTGCTCTTGGCCGGATGCGAGTCTGCAGGCGATGCTGCGCTTCAAGGGCCTTGCGCATCGCCTTGAGACTCTGGGATCGGTGCACGGGGTGCGTTTCATCAACGACAGCAAGGCGACCTCCATGGAAAGCGTGCTTACGGCCGCCTCGGCCGCGTTGGAGAAGCCCGAGGGGACCGTGTGGCTGTTGCTCGGGGGCAAAGACAAAAAGCTGCCCTGGGACAAGCTCGCAAAGCTCGAGAACTATTCTCGCGTGCGCCCCGTCTTTTTTGGGGCCTGTGGGACGCATGCTCAGCAGCTATCGGGCCTCAGCGGCGAAGTATTGCCGAAGCTGCGCGATACGTTGAGGAAACTCCGGGGACTCGCACGGGAGGGAGACACCATCCTGCTGAGTCCCGGCGGCACTAGCTTGGACGAGTTCAGAAACTTTGAGGACCGCGGGCGGCAGTTTGCGGACTATGTTCGAGAGCTTTTCGGGGAGCTGGCATGACACTCAAGGACTACGTTCACAAGGCCGTGGGCTTCACTTCGGACTCGCGCGCGGTGCGGGCCGGTGATCTCTTCTTTGCCCTGAAGGGTGAAAAAACGGACGGCGCTCTTTTTGTCCCCGAGATTCTCAAGAAGAACCCCACGGCCGTCTTTGCGGAGCGCGGCTTCGGGCAGCGTTTCCCGGACATCAGGGACCCTCGCATCGTGGAGGTGGACAACGTACATGCCGCGCATCGCGAGGCGGCCGGGCTGTTTCGCGCAAGGTTTACGGCTCCGGTCGTGGCCGTGGGCGGCAGCAACGGAAAAACCACCACGAAAGAGTTTTTGGCTACGATTCTCGCTAGCGACCGGCCTATTCTGAAAACGGACAAGTCTCAGAACGGAGAACTCGGCATTCCGAAGACGCTCGAGAAACTTCGCGAGGATCTGCGGGCCGCCGTTATCGAAGTCGGCATTGATGGCCCTGGCGATATGCTTCGCCACGTTCAGCTCGTGGCGCCCGACGTGGCGCTGCTGACTTCGATCGGCGAAGAACATCTGAACTTGTTGAAGACCGTCGACAACGTTTTCTCCGAAGAGCGCATTCTCGTGGACGAAACGCTTAAGCGCGGGGGGCGCGCCTACGTGCCGGCTGCGGATCCCTATCTGCAACGGTTGGCGAAACTGCCGCGCGTCACTTCGACGCCCGCGCGCCCGGAGGATCTTGATCCGAGTTTTCGTTGCCTGCTGGGTCATCCGATGGCTCGGCAGAATGCCGCCTTGGCGGCAAAAGTCGCACTCGACCTGGGCGTGCCGCGGGAAAAGATCGCAGCGGCTCTGCTCGTGCTCGAAGTTCCCGAAGGTCGCGGCCGAGAGATTCGCTTGCGGCCCGACGTGTTGATTTTGGCCGATCACTACAACGCCAACGTGGCCTCGATGAAGGCTGGTCTCGCCTATGCTCGCGAGGTGGCTGATCGAGAGAAACTCCCACTGAAGCTGGTTTTGGGCGACATGCTGGATTTGGGCGAAGCGGTTGCCGCCGCCCACGACGAGGTGATTGCCGCCGCGGCACAGATGCTTCCTAAGGAAGTGCTGCTTGTGGGGCCCGAAATGTCGCAACGTCAGGCCCGGCTTGCCGGGTTGTTGTCTGGCGGGAGCGTTAGTTCGGCTCCGAGTTCGGCTTTGGCACGGACGCCGGCGCAGAATCTGCTCCAGGGTCCTTCGGTCCTTCTGGTGAAGGGCTCTCGGGGGACGGCGTTGGAGCGGGTGCTGCAGGCGATGGGCGTGCCGCTTTGACTTTGCCGAAGTCGGGCATCGTCGTTTTTTCGAAATGAAATTGTGCCCGCACGTCGGGCTGACCCCAGGGAAGAACGCGCACATACTCGCCCTCGGGCGTGCATTCCCGAGCCCGCACGTTGTCCCGGATGTAGTATTCCCAGAACTCGTCGAGGATCCAGGTTTTCATGGACTCGTTCAGCACGGGGACCGCGAGTTCGATGCGTTTAAAGAAGTTGCGCGGCATCCAATCGGCCGAAGACATCCAGATCTGGCGTTCGCCGCCGTTCTCAAAGATGAACACGCGGCTGTGTTCCAGATACTTGTCCACGATGGAACGAACGCGGATATTCTCCGACAGGCCCGGAACGCCGGGGCGCAGACAGCACATGCCGCGCACGATCAGGTCCACGCGCACGCCGGCTTGACTGGCCTCATACAGGGCCTGAATCACGCGCGACTCGACGAGTCCGTTCATCTTGGCGCGGATGCCGGAGGGTTTTCCGGCCTTGGCATTGGCGGTTTCGCTTCGGATCCAGCCGATGATGCGCTCGTGCAATGCGGCCGGTGCCACCACCCAGGTCTTGAAGCGTCCGGAGAATTTTTCCGGCTGAGAAAGGAGATCCCAATCTTCCTCTTCGTCCATCTTTTCGAAGGTGTCGAAGAGAGTGCGGGCGTCTTCCACATACGAAGCGGTGGTGGTGATCATGCCGAGGTCTGTGTAAAGGCGCGCGGTCTTGGGGTGATAGTTTCCGGTGGAGATGTGCACGTAGCCACGGCTACCGCGTCCCTCTTCGCGCTCAACCAGGGTGAGTTTCGCGTGAATCTTGATTTCGGTGGTGCCGTAAATCACCCGCGCGCCGGCTTTCTCGAGCTCGCGTGCCCAGCGGATATTGTTGGCTTCGTCGAAGCGAGCCTTGATCTCCACGAGCGCGGTTACCTTTTTGCCCGCTTGCGCGGCCAGCTTGAGGGCCTCCAGAATCGGGCTCTCGCCCGAGGTGCGGTAGAGCGTTTGGCAGATGCGCTTGACCTTGGGATCTTCCGAGGCGCGACGCACGAGCTCCACCACGGGATCAAAGCTGATGAAAGGGTGATGCAAAAGAATGTCGTTGTCCGCCAGGGCCTTAAAAAACTTAGGACCCGGCAGATCCGCGGGTAACTGCGGCGGGCGTTTAGGGTCGGGATACGCGAACTTCAGCTTCTTGAAGCTCTTCATGTTGGGAAGCCGCATGAAGTCCTTGAGATCGAGAGGAAGCGAGAACTGGTACAGGCGATCGTCGGTGACGGAGAGTTGTTTTTGCAGCCATAGGACGTTTTCGTGCAGATTCGGCGAGTCCACTTCCAAGCGGACCACCGCCCCTTGGTCGCGGTTCTTGATGCCTTCTTCGAGTTCGGCGAGCGGATCCTCGGCGTCCTCGTCGAGTTCGATTTCGGCATCGCGCGAAACTTTGAAACAGAAGATCTCTTTTACGTCCTGATTGCGGAAGAGCAGCTCTTTGTAGGTGTAGATGAGCTTATCGACCAGGAACACGTGACGAGACTTCACGATGTGCAAACGACCGACGCCCGGAGGAATTTCTACCAGCGCCCGTGATTTGCCCACTCGGGCGAGCATGTAGAGCTTGCCGCCCTTGACGGGTGGAAGCGATGACTGCTCGGGAATACGCAGGGGCAAGATATGCGGAAGCACGCGATCCTCGAAGACTTGCTTTGCCAGATCCGAGGGGCCGGTTTCGATGTTCAGGCCCGCGCGCTCGAGCTCTCGACGGATGTCCTCGAAGAGCAGGGCTTGGCGTTGCTTTTGATCGTAAACCCAGGCCCGGATGCGTTCGAGCAAACGACCGACGGGAATGCCGTCCCGTTCTTTGGTGCGATCGCTCACGCGAAAGAGCGCCGCCAGCCGCACCATGAAGAATTCCTCGAGGTTCGTGGAGACGATCACCAGAAAGCGTAGGCGCTCGAGGAGCGGATTCGTGGGATCGGCGGCTTCTTCGAGAACGCGGTCGTTGAACGCAAGCCAACTCAGCTCGCGCGAGAAGAAGGGTGCTTGCGGAAACTCGACGAGCCTTCTCATACGGGTGCCGATGGGCGAAAGACGCAGCGACCGCCGGCCTCGATGCAAGCCAGGTAAAATTCCACCGCCACGATCTCGGGCAACGAGCGGAACTCGGGGGCGTCGGGAATTCGTTCTAAGTTGATTTTACGACGCCGCAACTCGGTTTCGAGCCACGGCCGGTTCTTGAGCAGTTTCAAACATCGCATGGAGACCGTCACGAGCGCCTCACGGCTGAGACCCTGAGCTTCCACGTCGAAGGGCGCGCCCAGGAGTTGGCCGAGACTTGCGGATTGGCTGCGCTCGACGAGGGTTTGCGCGGTGGTGCGTTCTGCCGTAGCGGCTTGCGGCGGAGGCGGCGGCGTCTTTTTGTGAGAAGGCTTCGCGGGGGTGCCGGAGGCGGGGGTCACGCGTGGTTCGGGCGAGGGCGAAGTCGGTAGGGAAAAGAGAGTTGCGTCACCGGAGGTTGGATTCACCTGAGGCTCGGAGTACGGGCTCGCTTGCGTCTCGCTAGGCGGGCTCGCCTGGGGCTCGCTAAACTGGTTCGCGGGGATTTCGAAGGGGTCGTAGGGCATTTCTGCGGGGAGATCTTCGGAGGGCGTATACGTGGGTTCGTTCATCAGGAACGAGGACGAATCGAGCTTGATGCTCGTTTCGCTATCTTCCTGGCTCAGCGGCGAGCGCGAGACGAAGCCCGGGCTGGGGCCCTCGTGGAAGGCCTCCACGTCGGGAACCAAAATTGAGTAGCCGCAGACGCATTGGATGTCGAAAGCGCCCGGATAATCTTCCGTCCGGTGTTTTGTGCCGCAGGAAGGACAAGTGAGCTCCATCGAGGGTTCAGTATAGCAGTCAAAAGAGGAAGGAAAGGCCCACGCGGAGGGCCAGGACGTGCCAAGTAAAAGTCGCTGGGCTGACGTCGCGGACGGGATTGCCGGAGAGAGTCATTGGATTGGGCGACCAGAAGAACGAAAAGAGGAGGCCCGTTTCGGTCTCGGTTTGCAGCACGTTCTTGATATCCCAACGGTAACCCGCCTCGAGTCCCCAACGCAGTGCGGGAGGACGGTAGCTTCCCACTTTGGCATAGCCGCCTCCGACGAGTAGGTCGCCGAAAAGTCCTAGTCCCCCGTAGCCCAGTAGCAGGTTCGCGTCGATCAAGGCCGGCGCGAGTTCGAAGCCGGCCTTCGGGCGCAAGGCACCCGAGATGTTGGCGATCTCCACGCCCACCCGTAAACGCGGAGCCCTCAGGCCGTGCGCTCGTTCGGGGCGTTTCGGGAGGGACAGGAAAAAGTTGCGCAGGTAGCGCGCAGAGGCGCCGCTGACGATCGTGTCTTGTTCGAAAGTGGATCCGCGCCGCGGCTCGAGGCGCGAGAGGCCCACCATGCCGCGAATCTCAAACGCGGATCGAAAATCCCAGGTGGTTTTCTCGACGAGAGCGTTTTCTTCCTCCAGGCGAGCCAGTCGGAAGGATTCGTGACGCTGGCGCAGGCGTTCGATCTCCTCGGGTTCGACGGCGGAACGCCGCAGGACGGAGCCGACGTCGCTCTCCGAATGGCCCGCACTCAGCCGGCCGCGCGAAGTGGTGACTCCCGGACCGTTCACCGCATGAACGCGCACCAGTGGGGTGGTTCCGAGTTCGACATAAAATTCCGTAGGCGCCTCGGCGTGCCCGCGGGACCATTGCACGCTCAGATCCGAGTTCTCCGCGAGCTTTACCCGGTAATCTCCGTACTGCAGAAAGAGGTCACGGGCGTTGGTCTCGAGACGCAGTTGGGCCGGGCCTAGGGCCGAGAGCGTGCTGCCTGCGGAACCCTCCAAGCGCAGGCCTGCGCCCAGGCCCAGTCGAAGCACTCGTGCGGGCGGCAGTAGCTCTCCGCGCGCGGGGCGCAAAGTGCGTTGTCCGTCCCACACAAAGACAGAACCGCGTGTTTGCACGATCTTCCATTCCTCGGCTCCTGCCCGAAGCGCGAGGACGGAGATCGCGATGAGTAAGCCGAGCTTGTTCATATCTCCAGGGTGCTTCCCAGCTGAATCATGTAACGCGTGTCTCCGTAAGGTCCGAAGCCGTGGAAGACGCCGGCTCCCAGGTTAAAGCCGACGTAGTGGAGAAGCGAGCCCCAGGCTTCGACCTGTAGACCAGCGGTGCTGAAGTACTGTCGTCCGAGTTCGAACGGGGTGTCGGGTTGGCGGAGAGTGACCGACTCAAAAACGACGCGCGCGTCGATGTGTCGCAGACGGGCGCGGTTCCACGACAGCGCCCACGAGGGAGATGCCAGGCTCAGCACCGCTTCGCTCGAAACGCGCGCAATCTGGGACGCGGCGTAGAGATAGGGCGCGAAGCCGCGGGTGAGGTAGTTCACGGAGTAGGTTGTGAACGAGGGGAGGCTGCCCCATTCGAAATAGCTGTCGGGATAGTTCTCGGCGGCGGTCCAGCCATGCTGGAGTCCGGCTACCAAGGTCAATCGGCGCCCGAGCGGCACATGGCCGGAGAGTCCGGTTTGCGTCTCTGGCCCCCGCACGTTGCGTACGAATCCGTCCCAGCGGAAACCCGCCTTGGCGCCCGGGTAGCGCGCGGGATGACCTTCGGGGGATTGGAGTCCGTAAGAGAGCGTGGGGACGAAGAAAGTAAACCCCTCTTGGTTGAGGGCGGGTCGAGCTTGGAGCACGCCCACGAAGAGGTCCAGGTCGCCGCGTAACTCGCCGGGGAAAAAAGCCGACGTGCCCAGGCCCACGCGGCCCCCCCAGCGATCCTGCGTGGGACGAGCCGAGACCGGGTCCTTGTAGTTGTAGCTCGGAAGCGAGTATCCCGCGAACGACATTCGAGAGAGGGGTCCCCAGCGGAGTTCGGTCTTGCGCAGGTTCGCGATTGCGAAGGGCCTACGGAAGAAAGTGTCGTAGCCCAGCTGCACGCTCCCGCTCCATTCTTCGCTCGTGTCGCTGAAGAAAGTTTGGCCCGCGATCAAGGTGCCGCGCGTGCCCATCTCAACAGAGGGCCACCAGAAGTGCGGCCAGATCGACGGCCAGGCCGAGTAGGTCTCGAGCTTCTCCGCGTCGGCGCTCGGCACGCTCACAGGCGGCAGAGGCGGGGCGAGAGGGAGCGGTGCGGCCGCGGGGGTCTGGGGTTCGGCACCAAAGGCCGTGGCCGCGTAGGTGTCCAGGCGATCTTCGTCCCACAGTCCTTCGCGCACCAGCAGCGTGTCGTCCGGTTGCAGAGCGCTGCGGGTGGAACCCGTGCGCAGTACCAGGTAACGAACGTGCCCTGACTCAGGAGCGATCGCGACCGGACCCCAATGACGAGGCGAGACTTCGTGAGCCAACACGCAGGGAGACTCGCCTTTGCAGTAAGCGGGCGGCGCGGGGCGACCGAAGGAGATCGCTCGCGGGTAGACGAGCGGCACGCCGTCGATCTCGAGTCGTTCGCGGTAGGCATCCCCGTTGGGGCTTCGCGATATGTAGGCGTGTTCGCCGTCGTAGAACGGCGACGAGAGGCGTTCGAAACGGACGAGACTGCGGGCGTGCTCCACCGGAGCGCTCAGCGCGCAACCGTCGAGCTTCGCGCTCTCAAAGAAGAAATGACCGCCGGGGGTGCTGCGTACCCAAGAGAGCTGCCCCCGCCGGAAGTCGATCTCGCGCAAACGCGGCGGCAAAGGAGGCCGGCAGATCAGGCGGCCCCGCGCATCCCGCACTTCCACCAGACTGCGCACGCTGTGTCCGCCCCGCAGGAAGTGTCCGTGGACAAGGTCCTCGCGTCGGCGCACAAGCATCACCCAGGTGCCGTCCGCTCGGGCGAAAACCTGCTCGGGCGAAGCAAAGCTTTCCCGCCAGCGCCAAGCCGCATCTTGAATCTGAGCGGGGTTGCGTAGGTCGCGACTGACGATGCGGAGTTTTCCTTCGCGCACCGCAATCCATGAGGTGCCCACTTCGTTGCCGAAGGGTCCGCGAATCTCGTCCGCACCGTCGGCTGGACTCGGAAGCGGGGTTGCGGATTTTGGCAGCGGCGTGGAGGCCCAATCGCGGCTAGCGCTGGCAAAGGTGACGTCCATGTTCTCGCCCGCTTCGCGGAAAGTGGGACGAAAGCTCGAGCCCAGACTTTCCGACGAGAGTTCGGCCATGCGTCGGATCGGGGCACTGGTGTCGGTTTCGCCGCGCAGAGAATCCTGGGCCCAGCGGTGCAGCAGCAGGTAGCCGAAGTGATACGGCAGGTCTCCGGTCTCCGTGCGGCCAAAGCGCGCCGCTCCGTCCAGATCACTGTTGAGGAGTGGCGTGCCCCGCCTCACATGAGCCTCGGCATAGCGACGGAGCTCCAAGTCGAGCACGCCAGACTCAGGACGTCCGCCCACGGCCCCCTCGGTCCAAACGGCGAGACCCTCGTGAATCCAACGGGGCCAGAGCCCCACGGGCCGGGAACTGTTTCCCACCACCGCGCTCGCTATGGCAAAGAGGCCGGAGCGGCCTTGAAGCGGGATCATGTGACCGAATTCGTGCACCAGGGTCTCGGTGAGATAGTCGCGCGTCAAGCCGATGCTCGAATCCAGGGCCGGGGCCTCGGTGAGCACGAAGAACGAGTTTCGAGGCACGACGGTGGCTTGTCCGTTGTGAAAATCGGGTCGCGCGTTGAAGTGCAGGGTAAAGCCGTCGCGAAGCGGAATTCCCCACCGGGCTTCGGCGATTTGCAGGGCGTAGCGAGTGCGGGCGAGGATTTCGGGGGCGGCCTCCGCGAGGCCTTCGCTCAGGACAACGGAGATGGTTTTGCAGCCCCGCGAGTTGCAGTGATTGAACGACGTTCGCGTCTCCGCAGAGCTCAAAGGAGCTTCGGCCATGGCGCGGTGAGTCGCGCCCCATTGACCTAAAATAAGACCTAGAGCGCCTATCGCCCTTACACCGCGCTCCATTTTTGGTAAATCTACACGCAAGTAGCTCATTATGCATGGCGGAGGAAACATCGGATGATCAAGTTCAATAAGAAATCCCTTTTCGTTCTCGGACTCGCCGCGGCACTTGCCGCGTGTAGTTCCAAAAAGTCGAAGGACGAAGGTGAGAACGGCGCGACTGACGCGTCGATGCAACCGACGGACGTCGCCGGCGTGGGTCAACGTATCCCCGAGCTGGGCACCGTTTACTTCGCTTACGATTCCTTCAACCTCACCAGCCAATCGAAGGCCGCCCTCGACAGCAACATCGGCTGGTTGAAGGCGAACTCGGGTCGCCGGGTTCAGATCGAAGGCCACACGGACGAACGCGGAACGACCGAGTACAACCTCGCTCTCGGCGATCGTCGTGCCGGAGCCGTGCGCGATTACCTCGTCTCCAAAGGCGTGTCGGCTGGTCAATTGACCACCATCAGCTACGGCGAAGAGCGTCCGGCCGTTCAAGGATCCGACGAAGACTCCTGGTCTAAGAACCGCCGCGGAGAGTTCGTTTCGGCCGGCAACTAAGCCTGCCAGCTGAGGAAGCAAGTTGAATAGACCTGTATTCCGCAGAGCGGCGGTCCTCGTGATGGGGGCCGCCGCTTTGTCTTTTTTTGCTGCCTGCGCCACGACCGAACGTCCCACGCGTTCGATGATCTATGCGGGCGCTGCGCTCAAGGCTGCCGAACGTGCGCAGGCCGAAAAGCGCTCCCCTGATCTTTATCGCCGCGCCGAAAACATGATGTGGAAAGCGCAGCAGATGTATTTGGCCAAAGAGTACGAAGATGCCCAGAAAGCTGCCTTTGAAGCGCGGCGACTGGCCGAGCTGGCTGAGCTCGATGCCGAGCTCAAAGAAGCCGTCTCCGAAGGGGGAACGCTATGATTCGTAAAACCTATTATGCCTCACTGTTTCTTTCGCTGGGTTTGCTCGGTGCCTGCAAAACTTCGGGCGATCTGCGCCCCGGCGAGTCGGTTTCCTCGATAGACCCCGAAGAAATTGACGATCCGACCGGAGCCAAAACCGAAAGTCTCCCGAGCACCGGCGCGAGCGAGAATCCCTCGCAACAGGTGGCGATTCTCCAGGGTGAACTCGAAAATACTCGGGCTCAGTCCCGACAGTCCGAAGACAAACTTCGTGCACGCGTGAGCGAGCTCGAAGCTGAGAACGCGAAGCTCAAAGAAGATCTTGCTAAGGCCGCTACCGCGGTGCCGACTCCTCCCCCCGCACTGAGCGCAGGCGGTGGGAAGGGCGGAGCGAGTCTCTGGGACCTCGCCATGAAAGATCTGCGCGACAACAAACTCAACGAAGCCTTGATTAACTTCGAGGAGCTCGCACGAAGTTACCCGAAAGACACCCGCCACTTCCATGCCCTCATTGGCGCGGGCTACATTCACTATAAGCTCAAGCAGTATAAGGAAGCGGCGGTCGTCTTTAACCAGGCGATCGACAAGCACACAAAGCATGCGAGCCTGGGCCAAGCTTGGTTCGGTGGCGGTGCTTCGCTCGCGCAAATGGGCCAGCTCGAAGATTCCAAGCTCTTTTTCTCGGAAGTGGTGAAGCGTTTTCCCAAGAGCCCCGAGGCCTCCGTGGCCAAGGCCATCATGGCCAAGAAACGCAAAGTTCCGGCTGATCTCTTGGTCCTTTTCCCCGCATGGTCCACCCGCTGAGTCGGCAGCAAGGCTTGATTTTAGCGCTGGAGTCGAGCTGCGACGAGACGGCCGTGGCTCTCGTCTCCGAAACCGGCGCAGTGATCGGCGAAGCCTTGGCGACGCAGATCGAAACTCATCGCCTCTACGGAGGCGTGGTGCCGGAAGTGGCCAGCCGCGCGCACTTTGAGGTTCTCGATTCCCTCGTTCTGGACGTTTTGCAGCGCACGGGTGTGGACGGGCGGCAGTTGAGAGCGGTGGCCGTTACCAAGGGCCCGGGTTTGGTAGGTCCGCTGCTCGTGGGCGTGAGTTATGCGCAGGGGCTGGCTGCCGGGTGGGGCGTGCCCTTGCTGGGCGTACATCATTTGCGTGGGCACCTGGCGTCTTCACTCTTGGGCCTAGACGACACCGCTCTTCGCGAGCGCGCAGCTGCGATGTTCCCCGCGCTCGTTCTCCTCGTGTCGGGCGGCCACACTCAGGTTCTCCGCGTGGGGCCGCGCTTAGAGGCCGAAGCCTGGGCCGACACGGCGGACGACGCGGCCGGAGAATGCTTCGACAAGTCCGCCAAGCTCATGGGCTTGCCGTATCCCGGCGGCCCGTCGATCGAGAGGCTGGCGCTTGCCATCACTCCGGGCGAGCTCCCGCGTGCGCAGGAGATTTTCCAGTCGCTGCCGCGGCCGCGTTCGAGCGAGGGTTATTCGTTTTCGGGCCTTAAGACCGCGATCCGACTGAAGCTGCAGGGGGATTCGACGCTGGCCACGAGCCCCGCCTTTGCCTGGGCCGTGCAAGAGGCCATCGGTGCGACGTTGCTTGCCGGCCTCAAGCGAAGTTTCGACGCCAAGGCCACCGACGATCTCAAAACTCTCGTCTTTTGCGGGGGAGTGGCAGCTAATCGCCGTTTGCGGACGCTTGTCTCCGACTTCGCCAAGCAGCGCGGCCTCGCTTTGGCGCTTCCCCCGCTGAAGTACTGCACGGACAATGCGGTGATGATCGCGGCCGCCGCTTGGGTGCAGTCACCGACCCTCGGTCTTGACGACGTTCATGCGCGGATTCCCCTATGAAAGCCGACAAATCCTTCGGTCAGCACTTTCTTGTGAACGAGGGAGTGGTGGCGCGCATTGCGGATCGCGTGGCGGCTCTCGCCGGCCAGGCTCGAGAAGCCATCGAGATTGGGCCCGGCCCCGGAGCGCTCACCGTGGCGTTGCTGGCACGCGGGCTTCGAGTGCGGGCGGTGGAAGTGGATCGTCGCATGAAAGAAGCCTTAGAAACGCGTTTTTCGGGAGAGATCGCGGAAGGACGTTTTTCGCTCGTGCTGGGCGACGCGCTCGAACTTCCCATGGAAGAAGTGCGAGTGGGGATGAAGTCCGATCGCCTGGTGGTGTGCGGTAACCTGCCATACAACGTGGGCACGGAAATCGTTTTTCGGTTTTTGGAAGAAGCTCCGTGGGCTCGCTCCTTTTGCTACATGCTGCAGAAAGAAGTGGTGCTGAGATTCACCTCGGGCCACAGTTTTGGAGAGGGAGATCGGGCCGACTACGGCGTTCCGAGCGCCAAGCTCGCGTGGTGCACGCGTGCGGGAGATCGTTTTTGGGTGAAGCCCGGTAGCTTTGCCCCGCCCCCGCGGGTCGACAGCGGCGTTTTCGTGATGGAACGCCTGGAAGGCGCGGAGCTCGGCGCCGATCCTATGGTGCGAGGCGGGCTTTACGATCTCGCGGCCGGGCTCGTGGCCCGCGCTTTCGGCCAGCGCCGCAAGAAGGTGCGCAACACGGTTCCCGAGCTCGACGGCACGGAATGGGGCGAGAAACGTCCCGATGAGATCTCTCCCAGTCAGTACCTGGAGCTCGCCCGATGTCTCGTGACCCCGTCCCCGACCTGATAGGATGCCCCCATGAACGCCGCTGCCCGCATTCGCGAAGCCCTCGTCGTGGGACTCCTTACGGTTGCCCCGCTTGTGATCACGGTATGGGTGCTCTTTTCGGTGGTGAGTTTCCTGGATCGTGCGATCTACTCGCTTATTCCGGTCAGCTTCGAACCCACGGTGCTCGGCGTGCCGGTACCGGGCCTCGGAATCATCGTTACCTTCGGTCTTTTGCTCGGCATGGGTTTCTTGGCGAAGACTGTGGCCGGCACGCTCTTCAAACGCATCTCGGACGCTTTGCTTAGCTCCATTCCCGGCGTTCGCGCGCTCTACGGAACCGCCAAGCAAATCAGCGAAGTTTTTTTCTCCAGCGACGCAGGCAAGGCTTTTAAGGAAGTCGTGTACGTTCCGTTTCCCTCGCGAGATTGTCGATCGTTAGCCTTTGTCACGGGTCACCCGAACGAGCGCGAGACGGTCGTGTTCGTGCCCACGGCGCCGAATCCAACCAGCGGATATGTGCTCGTGTACAAGAACACCGAAGTTGAGAAGGCCGCTATTGGCGTGGACGAGGCGCTCAAGTTTATTCTTTCGTGCGGAGCCCTTAGGCATCCATGAGTTCGATCAAGAATCCGGACAAGGTGCTCGCCGACAATCGGCGCGCGCACTTTGATTTTTACATCACCGAGAAACTGGAGGCCGGCATCGTGCTGAGCGGATCCGAGGTGAAGTCTTGCCGCGACGGGAAAATCCAGCTGGTGGATTCCTACGCTTCGATCGAGCGCAACGAGCTGTGGCTTTACAAGGCGCATATCTCCGAATGGAAACAGGGCGGGCCGTACTTCAATCATGCACCCGTGCAGAAGCGTAAGCTCCTGCTGCATCGTCGAGAAATCTCGAAGCTTCGGATTGCGCTTGAGACCTCGGGATTCACGCTCGTGCCGCTGAAGTTTTATCTGGCCAAGGGACGTATCAAGGTGGAGCTCGGCTTGGCCCGAGGCAAGTCCAAGGGCGACAAGCGCGGTTCGCAGAAAGAAAAAGATCTCAAGCGCGAAGCGGATCGAGGCGGCGTGGCGCGCGACAGCACCGGGGCCGCACGTTCCGTGAAGTCCTTGCCTCGGAGGCGCGGCAATTCCTCGGACTCCTACGACGACTAGTCTCGCCACCCTTTGCGCCGTTAACGGATGCGAAGGGTTTCGCGCGTTGTACAGGACTCGTCAGTACCCCTGTCCCCTCGCAGGGCGCACTATGGGCCTCGGTCATTGGGGACCAAAAACAAAAGGGGGTTTAGATGAAAAGTATTCCGGTTCTGCTTCTTTCGCTCGGTGTCTCGGCCATTGCGGGCGCGTCGGAAATCGCCACGCTGCTCGGTCGTCCGGATGCGACTCAGGATTTTGTCCAGCGCACGTTGAAGGAGTCCCTCTCGGTCGATGCGGGGTACGCAGATCCCGAGGTCGAGCACTCCACGCACACGTTCTCTCTTCTCGACCGTGGCGGCGTGCGCGAAATCACCAACGTCGAGGTGCTCAGTCAGCCGGGTGTTTCCACCCAAGATCTCGTCGTCCGAGGCCTGCGCAGCGGAGCCCTGAAGGCGGGAGTGGTTCTTGCGCCGCTCGGGCCTACTTACGGATCTTCGGCCGGCGCGCTGTGCGCGGCCTTGGACAACAGCGACACGGTTTACGTGTTTCCCGCGGGCAACGAGGCGCAGTCTTTGGATTCCCGGGTGGCCGAGAATCCGGACTGCTTCCGCGAGAACGTGATTCGCGTCGCGGCTCTCGACGAGGCCGGAGTCGGTCTCGCCTTCTTCTCGAACTTTGGAAAACAGGTGGAGGTGGCGGCCCCAGGCACCAAGATTCCGGTGGTGGGTCCCGGAGGCGAAATGACGGCGATAACCGGGTCGTCCTTGGCCAGCACCCTCGTGGCGGCGCGGCTGGTGGACTTTGCCCGGCAACATTCGGATTTGCGAGGGGCCCCGCTGGCGAGAGCGTTCTTGGCGGCGGAAACCCAGGCCCTTCCGAGTCTCGAAGGCAAAATCGCCGGCGCTCGCGCTCTGTCCGCGCCAAAAAGTCCGTGAGAATGTCCGTTGACGGCCCCCATCAGGGGGCCGTACCCTTAGATTCGTGGCTCAATTCAGGCGAATGACTCTCTGGCAGAAGTTGTATCTCCCCGAGATCATTCGTGGCTTGCTCCTGACGGGCCGTTTCCTTTTTCGCAAAAAATCGACGCTCGAGTACCCCGAAGAAAAGCATGAGTTCCCCTCGGGGTATCGCGGGGTGCCCCGTTTGATTTCGGACGCGACCGGTGCCGAGCGCTGCGTGGCTTGCAAGCTCTGCGAAGTTGTCTGCCCCCCGGCCGCCATCTACATCGAAGGCGAAGAGAATCCGAATCAGGATTACAAAGAGCGCCGTCCGAAAGTGTTCCAGATCGACTTCGGTCGCTGCATCAACTGCGGCTTCTGCGAAGAAGCCTGCCCGGTCGAAGCGATCGAGATGAGTCAGTCGGTGGAAATCGTCGGCTACTCGCGCGAAGAGCTGGTTTACCAAAAGGACAAGCTTCTCCAGATTCCCGCCGACGCGCGGAAACCGCATCTTCGCAGCATTTGACGCATCGCTCCTCAGTCCAAGGGTTGCGCTTGCCCGGACGTGTCATTAAGACTGCCTAACCCAGGGCTTTCCAAGGGGTTGCTCGGGTTGAGGAGGATGTCTCGTGAAGAAGTTTCTCGGTCTCTTGTTGGCGGTCTCGACGGCGGCCCACGCCGCGCCGATCAAGCGTAAAACGCTCGGCAACGTGAACGCTCCCAAGGGCGGCACGATGTATTACAACCTCCCGTCAGAGCCCTCCACTCTCAATCCCATCACCTCGAGCGACTTCAACTCCACCCAGGTGCAAGGCTACGCCTTGGAATCGTTGGGAGCCCGCAACTCGGACACCTACGAGTGGGAGCCGTCTCTGGCCGAGTCGTGGGAGGTGTCCAAAGACAACAAGATCTTCACCTTCAAGATTCGCCAGGGCGTGAAGTGGAGCGACGGACAACCGATGACGGCCGCGGACGTGAAGTTCAGCTTCGACGTCATCTTCGATCCCAACTACGACACCGCCCACCTGCGGCCCTATTTTGACGGCATCGAAAAGGTCGAGCTCGTCGATCCCACGACGGTTCGCTTCACGGCCAAGGACCAGTACTTCAAGAACTTCGATTCCGCGATCGGAATCACGGTCATCCCGAAGCACATCTACGAGGGTAAAAAGGCCGAAGGCAAACTCAACAAGACCCTCGTCGGAACCGGTCCCTACACGCTCGACAAGTACGACCAAGGTCAACGGATCGTTCTCAAAAAGAACAAAGAGTGGTGGGGCAATTCGGTCCCCGAGCTGAAGGGCCAATGGAACTTCGATTCCGTCGTCTTCCGCTTCGTGAAGGAAGAGAACGTTGCCCTGGAAATGCTCAAGAAGGGTGATCTCGACTACTTGGACGACATGCGCGCCGAAGTGTACGTGGAGAAAACCAAGGGTCCCGAGTGGGGCACGAAGGTCTTCAAGGTGAAGTACCAAAGCAGCGCGCCCAAGCCCTACGGCTTTATCGCCTGGAACTTCAAAAACCCCCTCTTCCAGGATCGCAACGTGCGCGTGGCGCTGGCACACCTCTACAATCGCAAGTTCGTCATCGAAAAGTTCCTCTACGGGATGGCGGTGCCAGCCACGGGCCCCATCCACGTGGCCAGTCCTTATGCGAGTTCCAAGGTGAAGCCCTTCGAATACGATCCGAAAAAAGCCGTGGAGCTGCTCAAGAAATCCGGCTGGTCCGATACCGACAAGGACGGAGTCCTCGACAAGCAGGTCGACGGCAAGTCCGTGCCCTTCCGCTTTACTCTCATCACCGCCAACGCCGACACCATGAAGTTTTATACGGGCTTCAAGGAAGACGCCAAGAAAGTGGGCGTGGATATCGAGCTCAAGCTCCTCGAGTGGAACTCCTTCGTGAAACTCCTCGATGAGCAGAAGTTCGACGCCGTGACCCTGCGTTGGGCCGGCGGCTCGGTCGATCCCGATCCCAAGCAGATCTGGCACTCGGTGAGCGCGGTGGCCGGCGGCTCCAATTTTATCAGCTACAAGAATTCCGCCGTCGACAAGATGATCGACGACTACCGTCTTACGTTTGATCGCAAACAGCGTATCGCCAAGTTCCACAAGATCTACGAGACGATCGCCGAAGATGCTCCCTACCTCTTCCTGTTTAACGTTACCTACGAATTCTATGGGCACACGGCACGTATCAAGAAGTCAGTCGACACCTACAAGTTCGACTTAGGACGCGACTATTGGTGGATCCAGAACTGAGTTAGGGAACGGGAAGAAACGCCGTGCTGACCTACCTGCTCCGACGTCTGCTCGTCATGATCCCGACTCTGCTCGGGATCACGGCGGTGGTCTTTGTGATCATCAACTTGGCCCCGGGCAGTCCGATCGAACAGAAGCTGCAGGCGATCCGCTTCGCGGGCGGCAGCGGGAGCGGCATCGGCGGTCGCGGCGAATCGGGCGTCTCCGACGCCGTGGTTAAGGCCATGCAAAAGCAATACGGCTTCGATAAGCCCCTGCCCGTGCGCTACGGGATTTGGCTCAAGAACCTGGCGCAATTCGATTTCGGCAACAGCTTCAAGTACGAAGAGCCCGTGGTAGACGTCATCACGAGCAAGTTTCCGGTGTCGATCCAGTTCGGCATCGCGTCGCTGATTTTGACTTATTTGATCTCGATCCCGCTGGGAATCTTCATGGCCTTGAAAGAGGGAAAGCCCTTTGACGTCGTGGCGAGTTTTCTGCTCTTCGTCACTTATTCGATTCCCTCCTTTATGCTCGGGATTTTGCTGATCGTCTTTTTCTCCGGAGGGAGTTTTGCGGACATTTTCCCCATCGGGGGACTGGTCTCGGACAACTACGACGAGCTCAGCTCGCTCGGCAAACTTTGGGATCGCGTCCATCACTTCATTCTTCCGCTCACGTGCTACACCATCGGCAGCTTCACCACGCTCACGATTCTCATGAAGAACTCGATCCTGGAGGAGATAAGGAAGGATTACATTCGCACCGCGCGCGCCAAGGGATTGGAGGAGCGCACCGTCTACCTTAAGCACGCCCTACGCAACGCCTTGATTCCCGTGATTACCGGGCTCGGGGCCTTCTTGGGTGTGTTCTTCGCGGGTTCCTTGCTCCTTGAGACGATCTTTCAGCTCGACGGCATCGGCCTGCTCAGCTTCAACTCCGTCCTGGCCCGGGATTACAACGTCATCATGGGGCTCCTCTTCTTTCAGTCTCTTTTGTACCTCGTCGGCAACCTCATCAGCGACTTGCTCTACGTGGTCGTAGATCCCCGGATCGATTTCAACTGAGGGCGCGCAGGAGCGATGCGATGATCGAGAGCCGTCTCAACGAACTGAATCTCCTCCGTTATCGCAAGTTCAAGGAGCAACGCCGCTCGGTGTTTGCGGTGGTGGTTCTTTTGGTTGCGACTTTCTTCAGCTTCACGGCCGAATTCTGGGCCAATTCCAAGCCGCTCGTGATCAGGTACCAGGGCCATGTTTATGTGCCGGTGCTCTTTGACACTCACCCCTCCGTCTTTGGGCGGGACGACATCACGGTGATGGACTACCGCGAGCTCGACATGAAGGACGGCGACTGGGCGCTTTACCCGCTGATCAAGTGGGATCCCTTCGAGAGCAACAAGACGGTGGAGTCGTATCCCTCCAGGCCTACGCGCGAAAACTGGCTTGGAACCGATGACCGGGGCCGCGACGTTCTCTCGCGCCTGCTCTATGGCTTTCGCTACAGCATCACCTACGCCATGCTCGTGTGGGCGGCCTGCGTGTTTCTGTCCATCACCCTGGGCGGAGTGATGGGATACGCGGGCGGTTGGCTCGATCTTGCGGGACAGCGCTTGGTCGAGATCTTGAACACGATTCCGTATCTCTTCTTGCTGATCATTTTGGTTTCGATTTTTCAGCCCTCGCTGGCCTTGCTCGTGATTCTCACGAGTCTTTTCGGCTGGATGAGTCTGGCTGCCTATGTGCGCGGCGAGTTTTTGAAGAACCGCAAGATGGATTTCGTGGAGGCCGCTCGCGCCCAAGGAGTGGGCCACGCTCGCATCGTGTTCCGGCATATTCTGCCTAATTCTCTCGTGCCCGTGATCACGTTCTCGCCGTTCATCATCGCGAGCCACATCTATGGATTGGCTGCCCTGGATTATCTGGGTTTCGGTTTGCCGCCGCCCACGCCGAGCTGGGGGGAGCTGCTCCAGCAGGCCTACAAGTATTTCACGGTGGCCTGGTGGCTGGCCGTGTATCCCTCGGTGGCCCTTTTCGCCACGCTCGTGCTCTTCTCCTTAGTGGGTGAAGGCGTGCGGAATGCCTTTGATCCCAAGAAGTCCTAATCCCTGGAATTTGGCCAGGCGCGGCTTTCCTTTTCTGCTTCCTTCGTTAGGATCATGCGAACAAACCCTGACTTTAGGAGGTCTCAAATGATTCGTTCTCTTTCCAAGCTTGCTCTCGGCCTTTCCCTGGCCTCGCTCGCCGCCTGCGGCGGCTCCGGCACCGTGTCCTCGGGAGGCAAGGCCATCGGTAAGTTCGCAAATCCGGGAACCAGCACCGAGAGCGCCATGCAAATGCTTCAAATGCGCAACGAAGCCATCCAAACGGCGCGCGCGCTTGGACAAGACGCTTTGTACAGCCAGCTCCGCGGAAAGGCCCTCACCGAGGGCGAAGAGTCCTGTGGCGCGTCTGTCGAGGGCTTCGAAGGCGCCACCTGCACGAGCACCTGCGATTCGGCCCCGGTCCTGAGCGAGACCAGCTTTAAGCTGGACATGACCAGCACCTGCACCGGCGCGTCTTCCACCAGCAGCTGCGGCGACGTGACGTACACGATGAGCGATTTCAATTCCACGTATAAGATCGGCATGGACATCAACATGCAGGCAGGCACGGGCACGGTCAGCCTTGCCGCCACCATGACGGGCACGCTCGCGTCGTCCGACGACAGCATCTCGGGCGCGGTCGACTGCAAAATGAACATGGTTCAGAAGATCACGAGCTCGAGCAGCGGCGAAATGAGCTGCGGCGACGGCGAGTTCTCCTGCAAAATCGGCAGCGAAACCCTCAGCTGCAAGGATCTCGAGGCCTCGGCTAACTCCTGCACCGACGCGAAGTAACGCTTTTTCCCACGGGAAAATGCGAAAGGGAAGGAACCGCGAGGTTCCTTCCCTTTTTTTGTTGAGGATCGTTTCGGTTACTTCTTGGCGAAGAGGAACTCGACGAATTCCTTGATCATGGAAAGTCTCCTCGGCGTGCCGTTTAAAACTTCGCCACGAGAGCGGCCGTGAGAAGCGTGTCTTTACGCCGTTTGCCGATCGCGGGCGAGTGGTCGTACTTAAGCGAGTAACTCGTTTTGAGCGAGAAAATCTCGTTCAGAAACACGCTGAGCGAGGCGTCGCCGCTGAGTTGCCACTGCGAGTTGTCCGTAAAGTTGTGCAGAAACTCAATCGACGCCTTGGCCCAAACGGTCGGACTCAGCGCATGCCCTCCCTCAAAGAAAAAGCGCCCGTAGTGGTAGTCGCGAGTGCGGGCTTCCGTGAAATAACGAATACGGGAGTAGCGGTAGCCGGTCTCGGTGGAAAGTTGGCTTTCGCGCGAGTCGAGGAACTCATATTTGCCGCCCAGGTCGGTGCTCCACTTAGGATCTTGGCCTGCAAAGCGATCGCCCTCGGCAGTCTCGGCGGCGAATGCGCTTACCTTTCCTAGGATCAGACGCTCGTAGCGAAGAGTGAAGAGCCATGAGCTCGCCGTGGGTATCCCCGATGTTTTTCCGTAGAACAAACGGGAGTTTTGTTTGTACGTGTTGCCGTCTTGTTCGTACGAAAGCGATTGCTTGAGGTTGTAGGTCTCCGAGTCCGTATTTCCCGTAGCGACCGCCAGGCCGGCCTCCGCTTCGGCTTCCATTCCGTCGATCAAACGGGAGCGGGCGGTGACCTTGGGCGTCGAATCGGGCTTCGGCAAGAGCGGAGAGGGGCGCGGGAAGGGCCACGGGACGGATTTGGCCTGGGCATTGGCACCGGCTCCGCTCAGAGTGGCCAGGGCGAAGCCGACGATGAGGAACTTTCTCATGGGGAGAAAAAAGCACACTCTCCGGTGATAGGCGAACCCCCAAGCCCGTTGAAAGGCACATGATTTTCTCTTCACGGTAACTTTGCTTGGAGCGTGGCAGCGAGTCCTGTACTTTCGTGAATAGCCGAAGCTCATGTACGCGAAGTCGGTAGCATTCCCCCCCTTAAGGAGGGTCGATGGACTTCGTGGAATTTATCCGTAACAACTTGTCCCACGTGTTGCCTCTCCTGGTGGCCGGGGTCTTCGGCGCGGTGATCATCGCCGAACGGGCACGCGCCCTTTTTGTCGTCTATCCGCTCCCCGACACCAAAGGATTCTTTGATCAGATTTCGAGTCTGGTGATGAACGGGCGGCTTCCGGAGGCCATCGCGCTCTGTGACCAAAAGCAGAGTCCCCAGGGCGCTAAGCCCGTGGCTCGCATCGTGCGGGCGGCCCTCTCGCGGGCACATTTGCCGGACGACGCCATCGAGCAAGGAATCGCGCTCGCTCTTTCGGAGCAAACGCGTCTCATCCAAAAACGCACGAGTTTCTTGGCCACCATCGCGAACGTCGCCACCTTACTGGGTCTCTTCGGCACCATCGCCGGTCTGATCCAATCCTTCGGCGCCGTGGCCCACGCCGACGCCCAACAGAAGTCGGCGCTGCTCTCGGCCGGTATCTCCACCGCCATGAACGCCACCATGCTGGGTTTGGCTATCGCCATTCCCTGTATGATCGCCTTCTCGATCCTGGTGAATCGCGCCAACCGCTTGATGGGCGAGTTGGAAGACTCCGCGCTCAAGACGGTCGATATGCTGAAACTCCGCTACTACGCGAACGACGTGACGGAAGAGTCTGGCGTTAGCAACGGCCGCGGTCAGGCGAAGACCGGTGACAACGTCGCCGACCTTCGTCGGGTCGCTTGAGGAGCGCGCCATGCATACCGAATCCACGAGTGGGCAAGACGTTGATATCAACTTGGCTCCGATCATCGACTGTCTCACGGTCATCGTTACCTTCTTGCTCGCCTCCTCTAGTTTCCTCGCCATCGGCGTGCTGGATGCCGGCATCGCCGCAGGCGTGCCCGCTCCCAATACGGCTCCGCCGAGCGTGATCGTGACCGTGGAACTCAAAGACGCTCAGACGATGGTGGTCAAGGTGGAGGGCAAAGAGAGCCGCAAAACCGAGATTCCGTCCAAGGACGGCACCTGGGACCAAGAGCGTCTCACCCAGGAGTTGACGGGACTCAAGGCTCGCTTCAGCGACCTGAGCGGACTCACGCTTGCGGCCGAGGAGACGGTTACCTACGAGGACGTCGTGCGCAACATGGACACAGTCCGCAAAACGATTCCCGCCGTGCTCTTGGGAGGCTTTTGAGATGAGCTATTCTCTCCGCAAGAAGAGCAAATTCAAACGCTCAGCCGTAACCATGAACGGCGACGTGGGCCTGAACATCACCGCGATGGCCGACATCTTTACGTTGATTCTCGTCTTCCTCCTGAAAACCTACGCGAGCGGCGCGGTGGCCATCACGCCGTCTGCCGACGTGAATCTCCCGCTGGCCGGCGTGTCGGGCGGACACTTGGAGGCCCTTAAGGTCGAAATTTCCCGCAACGGTGTCATGGTCGAAAGCCAACCCGTGGCCACTTTGGCCGAGTACCTCTTCGACAAGAAAGACCTCCAAACGAACGGCGCTTCCCGGACGCTCGCGCAAGCTTTCGACAAGGAGCGACAACGGCAGGTCCTGCTTGGCAAGACAAACGACGAGGTAAAGCCCGATGCGCGCCTCGTGGTGGTGGCCGATAGGAAAGTTCCTTATGCCACGATCAAAGCGGTTCTGGCATCGGCGGCGACCCACGGATACACGGACTTCAAGCTGGCCGTTTTCGACAAGAATAACTGAGGAGATTTCGTGAAGAGGGGTTTCGCCATAACCGGCCTGCTCGCGTCCGCCGCCTTCGCTGCGACGCCGTCTTCCAAGACGGGCGTCGTGCTGAAGGCGGGCGAAGCCTCGACGCGTGTAGTGGGCAAGGGTGAAACCGAGAATCATGATCGTCTCGTGGACCGCGCCGCCCTGGAGGCCCAGGTCTCTGCCGCCGGAAAACTTCGCGACCTGCTGAAGCGCTACCGTGGGGCTATGCAAGAGCCCCTGCTCCTGGGGCGCTTGGCCGAATCGCTACAGCAGGAAGCCGCCATTCGCTTTCGAATCGCCCATGGCAAATCCCATGCGACCAACGGCACGGTGGACCTCACCGACTTCCGCCGCACGATGAAGGCCTCAGTCACCACCCTCGACGAGCTCATCGCTAAGTTTCCGCACTTCGAGAACATCGAGGAAGCCTGGTTCTTGCGCGGTCGTGCTTTTGAAGAAATGGAAGACAAGGCTTCCGCCCGTAAGAACTACCTGCATCTGGTGACCAACTGGCCCGAGTGCCTGCAGGCGCCTCCGGCCTACATGTCGCTGGCGACTTTTGCGATTGATGAGAACAAGCACGAGGAGGCGCTGACTTACCTCTTGGCCGTGGAAAAACGCCCCGAAGACCCCCAGTTCCCCTTCGCGCTCTATAAGCTCGCCTGGTCGAACTACAATCTGAAGCGCATCCCGGCCGCGCTGGGCTACTTGGAACGTCACATCGCCTTTTACGATCGTCAGTTGGCGACTTCGCCGGACGTGTCGAGCATCGCCATGCGCGACAACAGCCTGGTCGAAACCGCGCTCTTCTACGTGGAAGGCGTCGAGGGCGGCGTGCCCGGATACTCGGTTTCCGAGGCCTACAATTACTTCCGCAAGCTCGACAAGGGCCCGGCCCTGGGTCGCGTGATGTTGCGCTTTGCTCGCCTCCTGCGCGCGCACAATCGCGACGGCGACTTGGAAACCTGGAAGAAGCTCGCGTTGCGCGAAGAGTCCGCCCGCTCGGAGTCCCTCGAAGTGGCGATGACGCTGTTTGAGGATCGCGTCAACAAACGCCATTTCGATCAGCTGGGCTCCTCGGCGAAAGACTTCGAGCAGATCGTCGACGCCAACCGCAAAAATGTCGCGACCTGGGAAAGCTATCCCAAGGCCCAGGAGCTCCTCGTCAAAACCATCGAGGAAATCCGAACCCTCGTCATCAAGAACAAGAAAGCCACCGAGATCGGGAAACTGGCCGGCTCTTTGGCGGAACTCTCGATGTCGCTCACACGCCTCGTGCAGCCCAAGGACCCCCGCATCCCGGGCGTGCACTACAACCTGGCTGAAACGATGTTCGAAATCGAAGATTTCGAACCCGCCACCACGCACTACCGCTGGGTGGTGGAAAACTGGAAAGACAAATCCTTCGACTTGCGCAACGCGAGCCTGCGCGCGCTGTCCTCGCGCTACGAGATCCTGCGCCGTCAGGGCATCATCCCCAAGGAGCTCACGGCTAAGGCTTGGACCGCAAGCGACGTAAGCAAAGTCGACCCCCGCTTGGAAGAATGGACCGGCTGGATGGATGTCCATGCGGCAAGCTTTCCCAGCGACGAAACTTTCGAGAACCTGCGTTTTGAAGGTGACCGCGCTCTCTACGCCGCGGGTCAACCTCGCCGCGCGGTGGAGCGTCTGCTTGCCTTTGCTGAGAAGACGCCCGAATCGCGCTTCGCGGTGCCGGCCGCCGCACTCTCGCTGGACACCTATCTGCTCTCGAACGACTGGACCCGCACCCTGGATCTTTCGCGCCGCCTGGCTAAGAACAAGGCCTGGAAGAAGAGCGACTTCGCCGTGCGCCTGACGAAGGTCGAAGCTGACGCCTACTACAAGCTCCTCGAGGGCAAGTTCGAGCAGAAGAACACCGAGGAGGCCTTGAGCGCCTCGAAAGAGTGTCTCGACAAATACGCCGAGTCCGAGCGCTTCAGCGATTGCCTGCTGATGGCCGCCCGCGCCTCGATGGTGAACGGCCAGGAAAAAGACGCCGAGAAGTATCTCTCGCAATTGATCAAAGACAAGCCCGACACCGACGCCGCCCACCACGCGCTCTTCGAGCGTGCCCGGATGGAAGAGCGCAGCTACCGCTTCGCGCGCGCATTGGCGGATTACCAGGCCTACTTGGCCAAGGGCGGCGAGGTAAAGGAAGCCTCGCTGCGTCTTCTCCCGCTTGCTTGGCTTTCGGCCGACTGGAAGCAAAGCGCTTCGCTTCTGGGCCGCAAAGATTTGTGCGAAGGTGCGCAAGCGGTGGCCTGCGACCGTTACGAAGTGGTCACCCTCCTAGAGGACCCCACCTACGTGGGCGCACGCAGCGACGCGCGCGTGGGCATGGAGATTCTGGGCCGCCTCAACAAGATTCCGGGCGAGAATCGCGCCCTTTGGGCACTCCTGGCCCTGTCGAACGAAAACAAGGGCGACGGCAAGCTGGGCTTTAAAGACCGCTTGGATCTCCTCGACGTGCTGGCCGACAAATGGAGCTCGACCGAGAGCGGCGCGCAGTTCCAAATGTCCCGCAAGCTCGTGCCGGCGATTCGCACGGCCCTGCAAGCCAACCGCCGTATCCTGCGTGCCAGCTACACGCTGAAACCCGAAAAGAAATCCATCGCCCGTCGTCTCGACCGCGTGCGCGAATTGGAAGAAAAAAGCATCAAACTCGTGAAGCTTCCCTGGGTGCGCGTACGGGTGGAAGTGCTGAGCGAACTCGCCTCGGCCTATGCGGATCTGGGCGAAGATCTGCGCGCGATTCCCGCGCCCAAAGAGCTCCCCGCGACTGAGCTGCCGGAGTACTCTCTGACGTTGCAGAAACTGGCGATGCCCTTCGATGAGAAGGCCGTCGAGATTCGTGGCAAGGCCTACGAGCTTGCCCGCAACGCGGGAGTCGAGCACGAGAGTTTTGCGCCCGTAGCCGAAGCCTTCGCTAAAGAGAATCCCTCGCAAGCGAAGGCGGTGGAAGAAGCGCTGCGTACCCCGGCATCGATCGAAGACATTCCCTCGTCGCGCAACGCGATCGAGGAGTCGTGGAAGAAGGCCTTTGAACAGGAAAACTGGCCACAGATGGCCTTTTTCCTTTCGGAGGCCCAAAGTCGTGCCAAGGATCCTCCCGCCCTCGCGCGTCTGGCGCAGCTGCGCTACTTCAGCCTGCTGCGGATCGGCGCGCGCGCCGAAGCGCTCGTGGAGCGCAAGCAAAGCGAGTCTGAAGTTCTGAAGTCCGGTTCGAAGGAGGTGGCGCGTGCAAAGTAAAACTTGGGCCCGGGTCTTCTTCCTTCTGGTGAGCGTCCTTCCGGTCGCATCGGAAGCGGGCAGCCGTAGCCGCGTGATCGACTTCGAGGACGAAGTCGTCGAAGGCGTGAACCGCAAACCCCTCGATTCTCTCAGTCAGGTGTCGGAGCGCGAGAAGCGTCGTCGTCGTATGCACTTGTATCGAAAACGCGCAGGCTTCCGCCCCGACAACGAAGAGCTTCTCTCCGAGATGAGGTACGCGCAATGAAGGGCTCAAGCGATCGATACCTGATCGAGTGGCGTCGCGCGAGTGGGTCGCGCCAGGTGGTGTGGGACGCTCAGCGCCCGGCTCCCCTCGGTCATCCGCTCCGCTTCGTGGTGGAGAAACACGGTAACGGCCTACGCGTTCGCGACCTCTCCGGCGTCCCCGATCGCGCGTACCTGGGCGGCGTTCGCGAGATTCCCGGAGAGCTCATACGGACGGGGAGCTCGATCCCGCTCGCGGGTCTTCCGGGTGAAGAAGTCAGCATCCGTCGTTTGCGACGCGACTTGAAGAACGTCCGCCCATTGCCTTTAGCGACCGAGCCCGCCTCGGTTCTCGACGACGCCAATGCGTGGTTTTCGCAGGTGCTCAGACGCTCCGGCGCAGGACTGGCGATCGGAATTCTTGCCATTCTCCTGATTCCGACGGGATCGAAGAACGAAGTCACGCCGGACAAGGAACTCATTCCGCCGCAGTTTGCCAAACTTCTCATGACTCCACGCGAGAAAACCACCCAAGGCGGCGGTGGAGATCCCCGCGCCGGAGGCGGAGCTCCCGCAGGCGAGGCGCGAAATCAAGGGGCTTCGACCAAGGCCTCCGAGACCGCGGTGGCCCGAGCCTTTCGAGCAAGCGCACTCCAGAGTTCCGTCAAGGGACTCCTCAAAGGTGGCATGACGACCTTCCTTGCACAGTCGGGAGATCTCTTGCTCGGCGCCGACTCAACCGGACAGGTTCGTAAGATATTCAACCGGGCCCCATCCGGCGGATTTCCGTCTTCGCCGGATGCGGGTTTTGCGAAGGGACCGAGCGTGAACGTGGCGGCCCTCGGCGGCGGCGGACTCGGCGGCACCGGAAAAGGCGCGGGCGTCGGATACGGCACCGGAGAGAAGGCCGGCATCGGAGGCCAAGGAGGAAGTTTCGTGTCCCTGGATATTCCAGGCTCCTCGGTGGAAGACGGCTTGAGCAAAGATGAAGTGGGTAAAGTGATCCACAGTCACTTGTCCGAAGTGCGATACTGCTACGAGTCTTCGATGCTTCGTAATCCCGAAGTCGAAGGAAAGCTCGTGCTTGATTTTACCATCGGCTCGAATGGCGGGGTGCAAACGGCCGCCGTTCGGGAATCGTCCCTCAAGGACCCGCGGCTTGATGACTGTATCCTGCGCCGCCTCACGAAATGGGCCTTCCCGCTGCCGAAGGGCGGCGTGTCGGTGGCTGTTTCGTATCCGTTTATCTTCAAGGCACTGCAGAGGTAAGCAACATGTCTCGCATCACTGGGTTCCTTCTTGCGGCCCTCGCCGGTACCAACGTCTATGCCCAAACGGATTCGAACGTCGCGAGCGAGGCCGAAGCGGTGGATGTCGACGCCATCAAAAAGAAGTACTGGGCAACCGGCGACGAGTCGCAGCTGGGCGTGGTTCAAAACAGGTTGTACTCCAAGTCACACAAGTTCCAGTTGGGTCTTGCGGGGGGAGTTGCCTTTAGCGACCCCTTCCTGAGCCTACGCACCCTCGGGGGTTCGGTAGGATACTCGTTCACGGAGACCTGGAGCGTAAGTGTTTACGGCTGGAAGACTTTTGCGTCGCCGTCGAGCGCTCTTGCGGCCCTGCGGGCCTCGGGCAAAGAAGCCAACACGGTACTGCCGAGCTCCTTCTACGGAGTGGATGCCGTGGCGAGCGTTCTCTACGGAAAGTTGAGTCTCGTGGGCCGCCGGATCATCTACTACGACCTGTTCGTTACGGCGGGGGCGGGCCTGACAAACACCGAAAACGGAGCGGAGCAGACGGCATCCTTGGGGCTTGGACAACGCTTTTATGTCACCCAGAACTTCTCGCTACGGGCGGACTATCACCTTCAGTACTACAGCGAGACGGTTAAAGAGAAGGTCATCACCACGAGCCTCGGTCAGGTCAAAGGCACGCGAGCCAACTTCACCCACTCCCTTCAAGTGGGCGTGGACGTCCTCTTTGGAATCTAGGGAAGGACGGGGCAGGGCATGAGCATGCAGAAGATACTTCTGGGAGTTGCGCTTCTGGGCACCACGGCTCAAGCGGCCACGCTTTCGCTGGAGGCCTGCGGCACTTCGGTCGACTGGGATCTCGCCGACGCGGTCGTCGACGAGAGTTCCGCGCGCTACCGCGAAGCGGTGCTCGGTCGGCTCCCCGCCATTCGCAGTTTTGCCGAGGCGATGGCCCTGCGACGCTCCGTGCGCGAGGAAGAGGGCAAAGTCTTTAGCGAGTTCTGGGCCTCGTGGTCTCTCTGGAAGCTCGGACTCCATCATTCGGCCTATCAAACCTTGGGAGTGGTAGCTGCTCGCCCGCTGACGCCCAAGACGAAGGGGCCCCAGGAGGCCGCGCTCCATTGCTTGGCCGAGATTCAACTTCGCTATCCCACCTTCGATTTTCCGCAACGCGTGTCGGATCGTCTTATCGAGTATCCCGTAGGCGAAGCGCGATCCAAGGCCGCTCTCGCAAGCCTCAAGCAACTCGTCGGTGCGGGCCGGGCACCCGAGGCCGAGACCGGGCGTCTTGTGGCCCTTACCCAAGAGGGCACGCCCTATCGTCTTTTCTCCCGGGCGCTGGCCGCGGCCTCCGCACTCAAACACGAGGACACCTGGGTTGCTTCGGAGCAGTACTTCGCCAGTGGCGGGGTGAGTGCGCTGCGTCCCTTTGAAGACGCTCTGCATGTGCTGGCCGGTCGGGCGTACTATTCCAAAGGAAAGTACTCCGAGGCTTCGACGCAGTTTCAACAAGTTCAGAAAAATTCCAATCACCTGTCGCGCTCGCTTTCGGATCTCGCGTGGACTTGGCTCCGCGACGAAAAGTACAAGGAGGCTCTCGGTACGGTGATTAGCCTGCACTCGGGTTCTTTCCGGCGCACCTTTGCGCCTGAAGCGCCGATGGTGATGGCGATGGCCTTCAATGAGATCTGTCACTACCCGGACTCGCTCAAGGCGGTCGAAGCCTTCCGTCAGAACTACAAGTCGAGTTTTGACTGGTTGCGAGCTTGGAACGCCGACCCCACCAAAGCCGACGTTTACCGCAAAGCCGTGTCCTTCCTGCGCAAGCCCAAGGAATCCGAGGTGCCTGAGCGGGTGGCCTCCGAGTGGGTTCGATCGCCTGCCTTCATTGGACGCCAGGACGAAATCAACTTGCTCATGAACACCAAAACTCGCGTTGTCACGCTGAGCGAGGAGGGGCGCGCCTTGCAGGCCAAAATGGCTTTCGATTTGCTCGAACTCGTGAAGAGCCTGAAGCCTCGCTTTGAGTCCGCCAAGGCCCAGGACCCCGAGGGTGAGTTGCCTCTGCGCGTGCGCCAGGACATCGACAAGCTCCGCGAGATGGCCACGGCTTACCGGAACATGAAGCGCGCCGCGCCCGCCTGGCGTTTGGTGCTGGATTCTCAGCAGAAGCGTGCGGGGGTCAGCGAGAAGCGCTTGGTGGCGAGCATTCGTCACGACCTCACTCAGCTGAATCGCCGAATGCTGGCTCAGCTTGAGGACGTGGCCGACAACATCTACTTCGTGGAAGTTGAGATTTTCCAGGGCGCCACCCAGGACATCATTTGGCAGAACGCCCATCCGGAGTTCAGGAAACTGGCGCAGGAGCTCTCACGCGAGGAAAAACGCGACCAAGCGAAGGTTTGGGACTGGGGCAAGATCACGGGCGGCTTGGCCGGCGTGCAGGAGATCTGGGAGGACGAACTGGGCTCGTTCCGAGCGGATCTCCCCGATAACTGCGAAAGCAAAGAGCGCTATCTGAACATCCGCCGTACGGCGCAAACGAATGGAATGTGAGAGGGGTCAACGATGAATCAAGGAAAGTATTTCGCACGTCACGGAAAAGTCTTCGGTCCTTTCCCTGGTGACGAAGTCGAAGAGATGCATGCGAGCGGACGTATCCGCGATTTTGCGTGGGTGTGGAGCGAGGAGGCCAAGGTTTGGCAGGCGATGGATCCTGCCCCTTTGCAGGCGCCTCGTTCTCCTCCGGTCGACACTCCTGTTGAGGGACTCACCGTGCTTTGTCACAACCGCCGCGACTTCGCGGTGGCCAGCGTGCGCTACCTTACCCAGACGGGTTGCGAGCTGCACACGGACGATCGAGGGGCGGCTCCGCTTTTCCCCGATCACGCCCCTGTGTGGCTGAACGTCATGGAAGGCGAGTCTCAGAAGCTTCTCAATATGCGCGCGAAGGTGTGTGGGGTGCGGCGGGATCGCGAGGGCTGGCGCTACCAGATCCGGTGGGAAAACCCGCCCGACTTCAATCGCCGCAGCTTGTAGAGTAGAGCGTGTTCCCCGGACCGATGTAGGTCGACACCAGGCCGCCTACGGCATTCAAGGAGGCGGCCACGTTCCAGCCTGCCACGCCGAAGTTCATGGCCGGGGTGCCCGGCAAGCTGCCGTTGACGCCCGCAGAGTGGATCGAGGCGATCCATGTGCCCGAAGCGTTCGTGGTCAGGGCTAAGTTGCCGTCGTTGCCCTGGCCACGGGGATAGAGAATCCAAGGAAAGCCCGTCGGGCTAAAGGCCAAGGCCGTGGTGAGGAGCTGGCCACTGGCGGCCCCAAGTCCGCTTACGCCCGCAGCACTTTCGATTCTCTGAGCGGTCCAGAGCCCGCTCAATCCGCATTCTGACACCAGGCCCGAGCAGGGGGAATAGTAGACCGAGTTGTTGGTTTGGTCGTAGTAGGTGACGGCGGGTTTTTGCGTGAATGGGTTCACCGCGATGGTAGCCCCCACGCCTTGGCCGATGGCCGAGAGGGTGATGGGCGTGGACCAATCGACGCCGTTGGTTGAGTAGGCGTACTTCACTCGCGTGAGGTTGAGATCTTGGAAGGCCATCACCAGATTCCCCGAGGAATCCGAGGCGGCGGTTAAGTGCGCGCCTCCCAAGGATCCCGCCGTCAGACCGTCCACCGTGGCGACTGCTGACCAACTTTGGTTCGAGGGGTTGAACATCGCGGCCCTGACGCCCTTCGAGGCCACGTTCGTGTTGAGAACGATCATCACCGGTTTGGCGACGCCGGCCACTTTGCGCATCGCCAGCGCAGTGTTGTTAGCGGCAGGAAGGGCAATCGCCGCACCTGCGGGAATCGCAGGGAACTCGTAGGTGGTCCAGTTCCCGCTGCCGTCGGTGCGCGAGTTCGTGGTCAGGTAGAAGCGGTTGGTGCCGCTGTCGAAGTACGAAATCCAGGGCATGTCGAGCTCGTCGAAAGCGAGCGAAGGATACGCGGGACCCACGGTGCCGGGAATCAGGGTGGCCTCAAAGGGCGATGCGCTGGTTGGGCCTGTGCGCAGGGCGTATTTGAGCTTAGCGGCCGCGGCGGCCCCCACGGAGTAGTCGACGTAGGCCAAAGCCGGCACCCCTTCGCTCGTAGTGGCGGCCGACGTGTTCTTGAGGTGGGTGTTGGCGGCACCCAGCTGGAGATTGCCCGTGAGATCAGGTGAGAAACGCGAGAGCGATGCTGAGCTCGAGGCCACGGTGTAGTCGTTCACGCGACCGAGTTTTAGGTCGTAGGTGCCTGCGGCCGTGCCGTAGGAGAGGTAGAGACCGAGGCCGGCGTTGTCGAGGGCCGCACCGCCGCCGTGTGCGGCCGCAAGGGTGATGGTGTCCACCACGCCCGCGGTGTTCCATGCAGCGACCGGGTCGGTCGTGGTGCTGTTGTAGTAGCGCACCGACGCAACGCCCTCGTTGGCAGCCAGGTGGTACTTGCCGTCGTCATCTTTGAGGAAGCTCATCCACTGGTTGCCCGAGGTGGCGCCGCCGATGGCGGAGCCTGCGGAGAAGGCTCCCGCTGCCGCCGTGCAGAGTGTGCTGCCCATTTTATAGGGGACGATGCCGCCCGCGCCCAGCGCCACAACCTTGGCCACGTCGCCAACGACGGACGAGTCGATCAAAAGTTTGGAAGCCACGCTTGCTGAGGCAACCACTTGGGAGGGCGTCCAGTTGGCGCTGCTCACGCATCCCGAGAGACTCGTTTTGCAGACGGCGTAGCGCACGTTGCCCGTGGTGGAGTAAACGGCGGCCGGATAGTACGTGGTGCTGCTAGCTTGGCACCAGGCCACGCCGATAGCGGTTTGTGCGGCGGTGATGTTCGTATTCTCGATATAGGGGTTGGGTGCCATGACCTGGAAGGCGGCGGGGTTCGTGCAAGGAGCATCGCAGTAGAGGAACTTCACTCGTCCCGTGGTGGCGGTGTCCGTTAAGTAGACGAGCGCAACTTGGTTGAGCGGATTCACCGAAACTTCCGGAGCCCGCGGAGCCACGCCCGTGTCGATGACAGACGCGTACCAACTGCCGGGGCTTCCGAGCGGGGCCGTGCGGATGGCGGCCTTGAGATTGGCGCCCAATGTCCAGAACACCATCGGCGTGCCGTTGGACTGGAAGGCAAGTCGCACGAACGAGGCCGCGCCGTCGCCGGAAACGATTTCGCGCACGAAGCGAGTGCCGTTGTAGAACGAGATCTTGATCGAGACGGCGCTCGGATCGGTGAAGGCCGTGGCCGGATTCGAGGTCGACGGGATCATCTTGGTGTCCGAGTACACGCCGCGAGCCACTCCAGCCACCGAACCCTTTTGACCTGCGTCCACTACTTGGGTGGTGCAGGCGGCGAGGTTCGGCGTGGGAGAAGGCGGGGGGGCTGGGGGAGCGGGATCCGTGGGCGCCGGAGTAGGCTCGCTCGGCGGCGCAGGCACCGGCTCCGGGGCGGGCGCTACAGCCGGGTCTTCGCCCGTGGGCGAGGCTGCGCGTTTCTTTTCGCAAGCGGTCGTCATCAGAGAAAGGCAAAGAATTGAAAACAACGAAGGACCAAATAAAGAGGACCGCCTCAGCGTTTTCATTTTGCTTTTCTTATCTTCGGAGTTTCGGCCTTCCGAATTGAGGGGTTTTTTGGAACCGAAGCTTTGGGCATGTCTTTAAGTGTAGGATGGCGCGGCCCTGCCCAATATTAAGTTTAGAATTCTAAATCCACAGCAGTCTTCAGTATTTTCAAGCAGCTGAAATACTTATGAAAAATTGAAAACTTTGGATGACGATTCGGGGTACTCCGGGACTTTCGAGGCGTCTGGGCGAAAAGGGTGGGGCGCCCTTCCTCCCAACCGCCTTCGTGGGGCGTTAACGAAGATCTTACGGAAGCTTTATTTGTTGAATAATGCAGAGCGGCGTAGAGTGGGTTATCTCCGAAAATTCAAGAGCGGTATGTACCGGGGTTCTGGCACGGAGCAAGTCGACAATTCCAATAGTCTCAATGACTTGGAGGTATCGGCCGTGTCTCAAGATCCACGTCGTACTCGCCTATTTCTCATCGGCCTTGGGAGCTTCGCGCTCCTTGTCATGGCCCTCTATGGGGTCTTCAGAAAAACGGACGGAGCGGCGCCTGGGGCGCCTCTTTCTTCACCGCTCCCACCCAACGCGACCTTAGACGGCTCTCCGAGCGTTCCTCGCCAGAGTCCGGCGCGCGAGGCCCAAAGTCCGGCCCTGAGTTCCCTCCCTCCGGGCACTTCGCTCATTCCAGGGAACGGCGAAAAAATCGCCGACGTGCCGACGGCCATCGCCGTTCCTAAGGACGGCTGCGTTGATTTGCGCTTCAAGGCCGAAGGCAAAGAGGTCACCCGCTATGCGAAGAATCGCTTGGCCGTGAGCGACGAGCGCCTCAATCCGAAGACACTCTGCGTGCGGGTGGACGGCGTGCCCGTCAAACACCAATGGGAGCCGAGCAAGCGCGAGATCGTGTTCGGTGCGGTGGCGAAGGTTTCGAGCCAGGTGTCGGTGCGCTACTGCTACGGTCAAGCCAAATGCGGGGACGCCTGCCTTGTCCCGCGCGATGAATTCATGGAAGCCCTCGCCGGCGTGGCCGACGACACGGCCGAGAACGCCGCTCCCGTGGGTTGGACCGGATCGAAAGAAGAATCCGCCGCCGAACAAAACGTCGAGCGTGAGTTGGCGGCGTTCTCTGAAGTGACTGAGGACCGATTGCCCGGAACCTACGCGAAGTGGAAGTCCGGAGACCCCGCGCCTTCTTGCGCCGCAGGCGCGAGGTAATCAGCCATGACAATTTACAAAACGACCCTCAAGATTTCGCTCGGCCTGGCGTTCGTCAGCTTCTCCGCTTGCACCGGGCAACTGATGGATTCCTTTCGCTACCAACAGCAGCAGCTCGCTTTCACCAGCGAAGTGGAGGTGAACACGAAGATCGACTTGCTGTGGGTGGTGGACAACTCCTCCAGCATGGACGTCTCGCAGAAGGCCCTGCGCGACAAGTTCGAAGGTTTCACGCGACAGTACCTCAAGCCCTACTGGGACATTCGGATCGCCGTGATCACCACCGACACCTACCTCGCGAACCCGGTTTTCTCGCGGTATGTGTCCACCACGCTCAACGGATCCGTGGGCTACAAGTCATTGCATCTCTCGAACTCCATCTCCGCTGCGGTGGCTGGCGGCGCTACGGTCGACAACGACTCACGCTTGGCGAAGCTCGCGGCGGGCAACGTGGTCATCGCCGATTCGCCGGGTGCCGGCGGTACGGCCGGAGTGTTTAGCAACGGTCTCAGCTACGGCGACCTCTTTCCGCTCCTCAAGCGCGGCGAAGACTACGCGCGTTTGCTGCCCGGCATGCATGACGGTCCGGTGCCGGGCTTCTGCACGGAACGCAGCGCGTACTTCTTGGCCGAGGACAATGCGGCCAGTTATCCGCTTGTCGCGGGCCCCCAATGCAAGGTGCGCGATTTCTCGGTCAACAGAGGTCCGGAGAGATGTTTGCGTCCTGGCGCGGGCGAATCGAGCGTGAGCCAATGCGTGAACACGACACTCAACGATACGGTCCGCTCGGGGCGCGCCATCATCGAAACCAAGCCACCCGAGGGCACCGCGGGCGACGAAGCCTGGATTCAGTCCCTCGTGGACGCCTTTGCCGTGAACATTTCCACGGGCAGTGCGGGCGGGGGCTCCGAGCGCGGACTCGGTTCGGTGCTTGAGTTCGTGCGCGTCAACGAGGCCGAAGGTTCCGCGACGCGGTTTTTCCGACCGGGCGCCACCCACGGAATCATCTTCCTCACGGACGAAGACGACCAAACGATGCCGCTGCCGGATGTCGACTCGGTCGCCACGGGCCCGGTTTTTACGCCCGACGCCGACTACCGCTGCGACCTTCCTTCGCTGGCGGCCTCCAACGTGGTTTCCACCGATCCCACGCGCGACACCCTAGCCGAGGCGCAAACTTTTGTGACCACCACGATGCGGTATTGCTGTGCGGGCGGGAGTTGTACATTGGAAGACAAGGGATGTCGGGCAAAGACCGTGGATGGCTTCACCTACACGCCGGGAGTGTGTCCCGACGAAACCAAGCTCCTCGATCCCACCGATGTAAAACGGTCTCTCGATACGTTCTTTGGGGGCCTGGAGGCGGGAGGGGAATCGAGTTACTTCGTGGTGGCCATCACGCCCACCTCGGCCGCCACCATCGATAGCCTGCAAGCGGCGCGCTTTCAGAGCGACGCTCGCGTTGGGGACATGCCTTACTTCCGTGCGCTGGGAACCGGGCCCTTCACCTACGTGCAGAACACCCAGCAGCGGATTCGCTTGCGCGCGGTGGACGAAGGCACACGGTATCTCGCGCTGGTGAACGAAGTACAAAACGGGTCTCTTTCATTGGACATCGGGGAGCCGGACTATTCCAAGCTCCTGGATTCGATCGGCCTGACGCTCGTGCAAAAGAAGAGTCGCTTTCCTCTCAACCGCGAGGCCACCAGCAAATCGGACATGATCGTCAAAGTGATGCACGCCGACGGATCGGAAACCGTGGTGCGAGCGGATCAGTACGAGATCGACGGACGCTCGGTGGTGATCACCGACACCGCCTTCGTACTGAGTCTCGCGAGCACCGATCAGATCGTTATCAACTACCAGCCGAATTCCGCGGACTAGTGGGGCTCTTGGGAGCATCGCGGTAGGGACGCCGCGTTTCATCGAGACAACGGTTAAGGTCGTCTACGCTCCTCTCCCGATCTCGGAGTTCGGTCTGGCAGCGTTGGAGCAAGGTTTCTTTGCTGGCGTCCATGCATTCGTCTAGGGCCTGTCGGTGCCGGGCCGCCTGAGTGCGTTCCGAACGGCAAGGAACAGGCATCCACCCGACAGCCTGCGCGGGGGTTGCGGTGCCTAGCAGAAGCAGGGCGCTGAGGGAGATGATTCTCATTCCGATAGAGTAAGAAATGGACTCCCTCTGCGGCGAATAAATAAAGCGTCAAAACTGCCGTGGACGGCTTTGTCGACTGGCGATGCTTTTTTACGTCTTTTTGATTCAACAAGACGTCAGGCGAGTCGTACCCTACTCCCATGAATGCTTATTCCTTCACCGAGCTCGACGGGCTCAATCTGGCTCTCTTTCTCGCCCTCCTCGTGGGACTCGCTTCTCCCTTGGGCCTGTATATGGCCAAAGTTTACCGAGGCGAGAAGCACTTCCTGAGCCCGATGCTCGGGTGGTTGGAGCGCGCTCTCTACCGAGTTTCCGGAGTCAACCCACGAGACGAGATGGACTGGAAAGGTTATGCGTGGGCGTTGGTCTTGTTCAATCTCATGGGATTTGTATTGCTGCTTGGACTGCAGATGTTTCAATCGGTGCTGCCGCTGAACCCCCAGGGGTTGGCCGACATTCCCTTCCCTCTAGCCCTGAACACGGCCGTCAGCTTCGTGACCAACACGAACTGGCAGGCCTACTCGGGCGAAGCTGCGATGAGTTACCTCACGCAGATGTTGGGTCTTGGCGTTCAAAACTTCCTGAGTGCCGCCACTGGCATGGCCGTGATTGTGGTCCTCGCACGCGGCCTATCAAAGAAAGTTTCCCGAGACCTCGGGAGTTTCTGGGTCGATGCTGTGCGCAGTCTTGTTTATATTCTGTTGCCGCTCTCTTTGCTTTTCGCGCTCATTCTCGTGGGGCAGGGCGTGGTGCAGAATTTCGGAGGCTACCTTGAAGCCAACACGTTGGAGGGCGCCAAGCAGGTGATTCCGATGGGCCCGGCGGCGTCGCAAATCGCCATCAAGCAGCTCGGTACCAACGGCGGCGGTTTCTTCGGGCTGAATTCAGCTCACCCCTTCGAAAACCCCACGCCGTTTTCCAACTTCCTGCAGATGCTTGCGCTTCTTCTGATTCCCGCGGCGCTTGCCATCACCTACGGAAAGCTCGTGGGCTCGGTGAGGCAGGGATGGGCGATTTTTGCGGCGATGTTCACCATCTTCTTGGCGGCGCTCGGCATTTCGCAGTGGGCAGAGCACCAGGCCAACCCGCTGCTGGGCGGGTTGCCGTTTCTCGAGGGCAAAGAACTTCGAATTGGCATCGCTAACTCGTCGCTTTGGTCAGTGGCCACCACCGTTGCCTCCAACGGTTCTGTCAACGCCATGCACGACAGTCTTTCGCCCTTGGGAGGTGGGGTCGCCCTCCTGAACATCATGCTCGGAGAAGTGGTCTTCGGGGGCGTGGGTTCGGGCCTCTACGGCATCCTCATGTTCGTCATTATCACCGTGTTTATCGCAGGACTCATGGTGGGTCGGACTCCCGAGTATCTAGGTAAGAAAATCGAGGCACGAGAGATCGTGCTTTCGAGCGTCGCCGTGCTCGTGCCGTGCGTGTTGATCTTGGTGTTTTCCGCCATCGCCTGTCGCGTGGAGATGGGACTTTCCTCGCTCACCAACAAAGGGCCCCACGGACTCTCGGAAATCCTGTACGCCTTCACCTCGGCCGTCGGGAACAACGGGAGTGCCTTCGGGGGGCTCAACGCCAATACGAACTTCTACAACTATGCCCTCGCCTTCTGCATGGCGGTGGGTCGCTTCATCGTGATCATCCCCGCCCTGGCGATCGCCGGCAGCTTGGCGATGAAGAAGACCGTTCCTCCCTCGAGCGGGACTTTCCCGACAGATGGCGGACTTTTCGTGGGACTTCTGATCGGCGTAATCTTGATCGTCGGGGCCTTAACGTTCTTCCCTTCGCTCGCGCTCGGACCCTTCATCGAACATTTGATGCTGCCCGGCGGCAAGCTTTTCTAAGAGGTGTGACATGAGCAATTCCAAGAGTACTTTTCTCAACGGCGAGCTCCTCAGGCAAGCCATCGTAGGTTCGTTTCTCAAGCTGGACCCCCGAGAGCAGGTGAAGAACTTCGTCATGCTGATTGTCTACATCGGGGCGATCGTCACGACCTTCATCAGCGTGGGGCATTTAACGGCCTTCAATGTGCAAATCACCCTGTGGCTTTGGTTCACGGTTCTCTTTGCCAACTTCGCCGAGGCGTTGGCCGAGGGTCGGGGAAAGGCCCAAGCCGAGAGCCTCAAAAAGACCCGTACCGAAACGGTGGCTCGCGTGATTCGCAACGGCAAGGAGGAGAAGAGGTCCTCCAACCTGCTAGAGCTCGGTGACGTGGTCCGCTGCGAAGTCGGAGAGATCATCCCCGGCGACGGGGAGGTGATCGAGGGAATTGCGAGCGTGGACGAGTCCGCGATCACGGGAGAGTCCGCGCCGGTGATTCGAGAGAGCGGTGGCGACCGCAGTGCCGTCACGGGCGGCACGCGTGTCGTGAGTGATCGCATCCTTGTCCGCATCACTTCCAAGCCCGGCGATACGTTTATCGATCGCATGATCTCGATGGTCGAAGGAGCCAAACGCCAGCGGACCCCCAACGAGATCGCGCTCACGATTCTCTTGGTCACACTTACGGTGATCTTCCTTTTTGCGGTAGGCACCATCAGGCCCTTTGCTCGTTACAGCGAGATAGCCGCGGGAAGCGGGCAGTCGTCCACGGACCTCGTGGTGCTCATCTCGTTGCTGGTGTGTTTGATCCCCACGACGATCGGAGGCCTCTTGAGTGCCATCGGTATCAGCGGCATTGACCGGCTGATTCGTCGCAACGTGCTCGCCATGAGCGGCAAGGCCGTGGAAGCAGCTGGCGACGTGGACGTACTCCTGCTCGACAAGACGGGGACGATCACTCTAGGCAATCGAATGGCGAACGACTTTTATCCCGCACCCGGGGTGACGGCCGCAGAGCTTGCGGACGCCGCTCAGATTTCGTCGCTTGCGGACGAAACGCCCGAGGGACGTTCGATCGTGATTCTGGCCAAGGAGAAGTTCAAGATCCGCGCTCGCAATATCCAAGAGCTTCAGGCCGAGTTCATTCCGTTCTCGGCCAAGACGCGTATGAGTGGCGTAAGCTTGCGCGACGGTGCAGGCCGCGAAATCCGCAAGGGCGCAGCCGACGCCATCGAGGCCTACGTAACGGCACTCGGCGGGCGCTTTGCCCCCGAGGTCCGCACTCGGATCGACGCGATCGCCCGAGCCGGCGGAACGCCGCTCGTGGTAGCCGAGGGTGCCCGGGCCCTGGGCGTGATCGAGCTCAAGGATATCGTCAAAGGCGGAATCCACGAACGCTTCCGTCAGCTCCGTAAGATGGGTATCCGCACCGTGATGATCACGGGGGACAATCCTCTCACTGCCGCGGCCATCGCGGCCGAAGCCGGCGTGGACGATTTCATTGCCCAAGCGACACCGGAAACCAAACTGCAACGGATTCGCGACGAGCAAAAGAGCGGTCACCTCGTCGCGATGATCGGAGACGGCACCAACGACGCGCCGGCTCTCGCGCAAGCGGACGTAGGCATAGCGATGAATACCGGCACCCAAGCCGCGCGCGAAGCCGGCAACATGGTGGACCTCGACAGCAACCCCACGAAACTGATCGAGGTCGTGGAGATCGGCAAACAGCTCTTGATGACTCGCGGTTCGCTCACCACGTTCAGCATCGCCAACGACGTTGCCAAGTACTTTGCCATCATTCCGGCCATGTTCGCCACCCTCTACGCGGTTTCGGGGCAGCCGGGGCCTCTCGCGGCGCTGAACGTGATGGGGCTCGCCTCGCCTCAAAGCGCCATCCTGAGCGCCGTGATCTTCAACGCGCTCGTGATCGTGGCGCTGATCCCGTTGGCGCTGAAGGGCGTGAAGTACTTGCCCCTTGGCGCCGATGCCGTTCTCAAAAGAAACTTGTTTATCTACGGATTCGGGGGACTCTTGGTTCCCTTCCTCGGCATCAAAATCATTGACCTTGCCCTCGTCGGGCTAGGTTGGATCTAAGGAGGTCCTATGTGGAAATCCCTTTCGCAATCGTTTCGTTTAGTCGTGGCGACGACTCTCTTGTTTGGCGTGGCCTATCCTGCCGTCGTCACGCTCGCGGGGAAGACTCTATTTCCTCGAGAGGCCGCCGGAAGCATCGTCCTAAAAGACGGCCAACCCGCGGGCTCCGCGCTCTTCGCGCAGAAGTTCGAAGGCTCGCGTTACTTCTGGCCCCGCCCGTCGGCCGGAGACTACGCTACGGTAGCGTCGGGTGCCTCCAACCTAGGTCCTTCGAGTCAGGCGCTGAAAGAGGCCATCGATCAACGCGCCGAGAAGATCGTCAAGTCCTTTGGGGACTTGGGACTTACGGTGGAGCGAACCCAAGTTCCGGCCGAACTCCTGATGGCCTCGGGCAGCGGACTCGATCCCCATCTTTCTCCGGAAGCCGCCCGTTTTCAGTTGGCGCGCGTAGCCAAGGCCCGGGGGCTTGATGAGACGGGTCAGCAACAGCTGCAAAGCCTCGTGGATGCCCATACGGAAGCGCCCCAGTACGGCATTTTCGGCAAGCCTCGAGTGAACGTCTTGATGCTGAATCTCGCGCTGGAGAGTAGATTGGGTCCGTGAGCGAAGACCTCCCTAAACCCAGTCCGGACGAACTGCTCTCGGACATCCGTCGGCAAGAGGCTCGCTCCAAGCGCGGTCGGCTGAAGATTTTCTTCGGCATGGCAGCCGGCGTGGGCAAGTCATTTGCCATGCTGAAGGCCGCGCACAAGGCTCAGGCCGAAGGTCGTCGCGTGGTGGTGGGTTTCGTGGAGACCCATGGGCGACGGGAAACGGAGGCCTTGCTTGCCGGGCTCGAGGTCCTTCCTCGCAAGCGCTCCCGCCACAAGGAAGCAACCCTGGAGGACTTCGATCTCGAGTTGGCTCTTGCCCAGCGTGCCGACCTACTGATCGTCGACGAGCTCCCCCACACGAACGCGCCCGGCGCAAAGAACACCAAGCGCTATCAAGACGTCATCGACCTGCTGGATGCGGGCTTCCATGTCTACACGGCCATGAACGTCCAGCACGTCGAGAGCCGCGCGGATCTTGTCAAGGCGATCACCGGGGTTGACGTGCGCGAGACTGTGCCGGACTCCATTCTCGATCTGGCCGACGAGATCGAGCTCATCGACATCCCTCCCGAAGGTCTGCTTCAGCGCCTCGAAGAAGGAAAAATCTATCACGGCGATCGCGCGGTGCGCGCCAAGGCGCATTTCTTCCAGAAGGGAAATCTCACCGCGCTTCGTGAGATGTCCCTGCGACTCACCGCCGAACGCGTGGACCACGATCTACTGGCTTTTCACCGGGAAAAGCAGATCTCGAAACCTTGGAAAGCCTCCGAGCGACTTTTGGTGGCGGTGGGCGCCAGTCCCACCTCCGAGCAACTTGTGCGTTGGACTCGGCGGACGGCTTACAATTTGGAAGCGCCGTGGATAGCCGTTTACGTGGACACGGGCGCCACCCTTTCGGTTGAGGACCAGGGCTTCCTTGATCGCAATCTGGAACTCGTGCGTAGCCTCGGGGGCGAGATCGTCAGCACCGCCGACGTCGACGTGACACGCGCGCTGCTGCGTGTGGCCCGGCAGCGCAATGTCACCCAGATCGTGGTGGGCAAGCCCAACCTCAATTATCTGCGACGAGCCTTGGGCGAATCTTCTCCCGTGAATCGTCTCATCCTTGAAAGCGGCGACATCGACATCTACGTGGTCAATGGCGGTCGAGGCAAAACTCTCAGTCTCCTCACGTTGGCGAAGAACCGGCTTTATTCGGAGCCGCGGCATTATCTTTATTCGCTAGGCGTGGTGCTGGGGTCTTCGCTTCTGGCTTTCCTGTTGCGCGATTCGGTAGGCTATTGGTCCCTCGGCCTGATCATGCTTCTCTTCATTTTGATTCAAGGCCTGTTTACGGGACTTGGACCTATTTTACTCACGGCCGTGTCGACGGCGCTCGTGTGGGACTTCTGCTTTATCCCCCCTTACTTTACGTTCTACGTGCGGAAGCACGAAGACTTTCTGATGCTCCTGATCTACGTCGCCGTAGCGCTCGTGACCGGCACGCTCATGACTCGCGTACGTTCGCGCGAGCGTGCCTTCGAGAGTCGTGAAAAACGCGCCGTCTCTCTCTATCGCTTCAGTCGCGTTTTGTTGGAAGCCTCGTCGTTGGGGGATGTCTGTCGCCGGTCCGTAGCGCAAGTGAGTGAACTTCTCGATGCCGACATCGCTATCTTCGTGCGCGATTCGGAGGGGGGACTCGGGTCAACGGCGGCGGCTGGAAGCGGGTGGACTCCCTCTGAAAAAGAGTTCTCGGTGGCGCGCTGGGCCTTCGAAAACAAGCGTCCGACGGGTCGTTTCACGGGAACGCTCAGCCAAGCCGAAGCCATTCACTTCCCGTTGCTCGTTCCGAAGGAGATTGCCGGTATCCTTTCGATTCGCTTGCGGGGCACGGGGGTCCTGACTGTCGAGCACCGCTCGTTCCTTGAGACTCTCAGCGCGCAAATCGCGCTCGGCGTGGAGCGGGAGTTGTTGCTCGAGTCCCTCTCCCGAAGCAAGGTCTACGAAGAGTCCGAGCGCCTCCACAAGACGCTCCTCAGCTCGCTCTCGCACGAACTTCGCACGCCCATCTCGGCCATCCTCGGATACGCCAGTACGCTAGCCGATCCCCAAGTCGGAGCCGTGCCCGACAATGTACGGGCATTGACTCAGGAGATCGCCTTGGCCGGAAATCGCCTCAATCGATTAGTGGAGAACCTTCTCGATATTTCCCGCCTCGAGTCCGGCCATCTGAAGCCCCGTCTCGAGTGGTGCGCGCTTCGCGAGATCGTGCAGGCCGCACTGGATCGCCTCGGGGAGCGTGGCGAGAGGCACGTTTGGCGAGTTGATCTCTCGGACGACCTGCCCTTGGTTCAGGTGGACGCGGTGATGCTCGAGAACGCGCTTCATAATCTCTTTTCAAATGCCGTGAGCTACTCGCCCCCGGACACCCTGGTGTCCATCGTGGGGAGCGTGGAAGGGGCCTTCGTTGTGGTTCGCGTTGCCGATCAAGGATCGGGAATCCCGCCGGACCAGATGGGGCGTATCTTCGATAAGTTCTATCGTTTGCCGAGCGCCCCGGCGGGAGGCGTTGGGCTCGGACTATCGGTCTCTAAGGGTTTCCTCGAGGCCATGGGCGGCACGCTGTCGGCTGAGAGTTCTCAGGCGGGCGGGGCTCTTTTCGTGTTGCGCCTGCCGAGAAGGAAAATGCCTCCGCTGCCGTCGGAGGCTTTGTCGTCGGGAGAGTCGGGGCCGGAGCGCGAGTCGTGAACATCGCCGAGTTGCGGGTTCTGGTGGTCGACGATGAGTCTCAGATTCGTCGCCTCCTCCGGCTGGGCCTGGAATCCTATAAGATGTCGGTGGATGAGGCCCATAGCGGGAGCGAAGCTCTGGCTCAGCTCAAGGCGCGTACCTTCGACATCGTGATCCTGGATCTGGGACTTCCCGACATGTCTGGCATCGAAGTTCTCCGGCGCATACGGGAACTTTACCAAGTGCCGGTGATCATACTTTCGGTTCAGAACGCCGAGGGCGAGAAAGTTCGGGCGCTCGATCTAGGCGCGGATGATTACCTCACCAAGCCGTTTGGAATGGCGGAGCTCCAAGCAAGAATGCGAGTCGTGCTCCGGCGCAGGCAAGCACTCTCCGAGCCGCCCGAGACCGTGCTCGCCTTTGGGGATTTCGAACTCGACCTCGAGCGACATCTGCTCCGCAAAGCCGGGAAGGAAACCCGTCTCACAAGCACCGAGTATTCCCTTCTATCGCTCTTCGCTCGGCACGCGGGGCGCGTGTTGACTCATGGGCAGATTCTAAGGGAAGTCTGGGGGCCGTCGCACGAGCAAGACACCCATTATCTCAGAGTCTACGTCGGCGCGCTCAGAAAAAAGATCGAAGTTGATCCCAACCGGCCGCAGTTTCTCCTGACGGAACCCGGCATCGGGTATCGCTTGGCGATCTGAATTGCGCCCACCCGCGCCTCACTCGGGCGCGTCGGCCAATTCCTTGCGGCGCCGATAGAGTGTTTTGCGGTCGATGCCGAGGGTCTTCGCTGCGCTTTCCTGGACGCCCCCGTGACTTTGCAGAACGTGTCGGATGTAGCGTCGTTCCACTTCCCTGAGCGGCAAGTCGGCCCGGAACGAGTCGGGCCAGCTGTTGGTGAACTCCTTGAGTGCGCGTTCGCGCAGATCGCGGTTTTCTTGTTCGAGTGCGGCGAAACGCAGGGCGCGAGTCAAAAGGGCCGCTCCGTGGCTGGCAATCGCTTCTTTCGGTAACACTTCAAAAGCTCCCCGTTCGAGCAATCCGGCGCGCGCCTCGAACGAAGCATCGGTCGTCAGGGCAACCAGAACGTAGGGGGTGGGGAGGAGTTCTGGATAGCGGTCGGAGTCAAAGAACACGATCCTCGCCGCTCCGCCTTCCGCTCCGGAAGGTGCCCGAAGATGGGCTTCGAAAGACGCCCGATCTTCGAAGGCCTGGGCCGTCAACCCCGCCTCTTCCACCACTTTTCGCAAAGACTGCCGGTAGAGAGATTCCTCTTCTAAGATGAACACTTGAGCCTTCATAAGCTCATTATACTCCTACCCTGGGGTGGGGGGCCTTTATGGGGCGGAGCAGTAGGAGTATAAGCCCTCGAAACGCCGTTCTCGTTAAGTAGAATTAAGTCCAGCATAAGGAGAGCCCGCATCGTGTCGTTCACCGAGATTAAGCGCATCTTTCTAGGCAATCCTCTCGCTTCTCAGTCCGAAGAACACGAAAAACTTCCCGTTGTTCGTGCGCTTCCTGTATTCGCGAGCGACGCGCTTAGTTCCGTGGCCTACGCCACGGAGGAAATTCTCCTTATTCTCGTGGGTGTTTCGGCTGCGGCCACCTATTGGGGCTTCCCGATTGCGATGGTCATCGCGGCCTTGCTCTTGATCGTGTCCGCTTCTTATCGGCAAACCATCGCTCTCTATCCCAACGGGGGCGGTGCCTACATCGTGTCGATGGAGAACTTGGGCCAAACCCCGGGGCTTTTGGCCGGCGGCGCGCTCATGCTCGATTATATTCTCACGGTCGCCGTGTCGGTTTCGGCGGGCGTGGCGGCCATCAGCTCGGCCTTCCCGTGGGTCGGGCAACACGCCGTCATCACCGGCGTGCTCATCATTCTTGTCCTGACGCTTGGCAACCTGCGTGGCCTGCGCGAGTCGAGCATCGTGTTCTCCATCCCCACGTACTTTTTTGTGGTCATGATGTTCTTGCTCCTGGGTTTCGGGGCCTTCCGTGTGATCACGCACGATCCCGTGACGGAGCTGGGAATCATCCCGCTGGATGCGGACCAGGCTCAGCAGATCGGAATTTTCGCGTTGCTCAAGGCTTTCTCCAGCGGCTGTGCGGCGCTCACAGGCATCGAAGCGATCTCTAACGGGGTGCCGTCTTTCCGCAAACCCGCGGTCAACAACGCCAAACGCACGATGACGATCATGGTGGTGCTTCTGGGCTTGTTCTTCCTCGGAGTTTCGTTCCTTGCCCGCCACTACGCCATCTTGCCGATTGCCCAGGAAACCGTGCTTTCGCAGATTGGCCGACGCGTGTTCGGAAGTCCCTGGCTGTACCTCGCGTTGCAAGCAGCCACGGCCTCGATTCTTTGCCTGGCCGCTAACACCGCCTATGCCGACTTCCCTCGTTTAGCCTCGATTTTGGCCTATGACCGCTTTTTGCCTCGGCAGTTGCACAACATTGGGGACCGCCTCGTGTTTTCCAACGGCATCGTGACTCTCGGAGTGGCGGCCGCGGTGTTGACGGTGCTTTTTGGCGCCAACACCCATGCCCTCGTGCCGCTCTATTCCGTGGGCGTCTTTCTTTCGTTCACCCTGTCGCAAACCGGCATGGTGATGCACCATTTGAAGTTCCGCGAGAGTCATTGGAAAAAAGGCCTCATCCTGAACCTGACGGGTGCGATTTGCACTTTCATTGTTTTGTTGGTGGTGGCGGTCACGAAGTTCGTGTCCGGCGCGTGGATCACGCTGGTCGTGATTCCGCTGATGCTCGTCGGGTTTCAGTCCATCAAGCGTCACTATCTCAGCGTGGCGCAGCAGTTGAAGCTTCAAGATACTTGGCAGCTCGATCAGCCCGGCCTTTCGCTTGTGTTGATCCCGATCTCGGGCTTCCACAGTGGCGTGCTCAAGGCGTTGCAGTACGCTCGGGGCTTGTCGCAAGACATTCGCCTGCTCGTGGTGGACGTTGAACCGCGGATCACGGCCAATATCCGCGCAGCCTACGAGCGAAATGTTGCCGCCGACCCGCACGTGCGTTTGGAAGTTCTCGAATCACCCTATCGGTCCGTGGTGGAGCCCGTGGCTCTTTACGCCGAGCAAGTGGCGCGCGATTATCCGAACCGCACCACGACCGTGCTGATTCCGCAGTTTGTGACCAAGCGTTGGTGGCACAACTTCTTGCACAACCAGACGGCGTTCTTCTTGAAGACCCGCCTACGGGTGGTAGAGCGGATTGTCGTGACCGCCGTTACTTATCACCTCAAAGATTGAGCGCACTTGGGGCAGCGCCCCACGCGCGGGCCCTCAATACATACGCAAAAGTTATGTATTGATTAAGTCAGGCTTATGTTTTCTCTGGCGCGATCAAGCCGGTCGTGAGAACGTCAGGGCGGGGTAGGGATTCGGGGCGGTCGGGCATTCTCCCCCAGAGGTGCCGGGCCGCCCCTGTTTTGTTGAAGAGAAGGCCAAAAGAGAAGGCAAAACGAGGCGGCAAAAAAAAGGCCGCAACCAGCCCCACCGGGCTGATCGCGACCTTTGCTCAGGACTCGTGAGGCTTCGAGCGAGACTGAGGCGTCCTGTTATGACTCCTGGGCCTGGGGCTTGATCACGATGTCTACGCGACGGTTCATGGCGCGACCCTCTTTGCTCTTGTTGGAGCGCAGGGGCTTATCGAAGCCGTAGCCGACGGCCTCGATGCTCTCCGGGGCCACGATTCTTTGGCTCACGAAGTATTCCTTGATCGATTCCGCACGTTTCTCGGACAACACCTTGTTGGTTTCGGCTGTGCCGATGGAATCCGTGTGGCCTTCGACGATCACTCGCGATCCGGGCACGACTTCGATGAGGCCTTTCACTTTCTCGAGGGTATCGAGTGATGTGGGGTTAATCTCGGCGCGAGCCGAGGGGAAGTTACCGGACTTCATGCGCACCACGATGTCGTTGCCGTCCCGCAGGATTTCCGCGTTCTGAGCGCCGATCTCTTTTTTGATCTCGGCGATCTTTTGGTTCACGGCTTCCTTGTTGGCGTATTGCTGATTCTTGGCTTGGAGTACGGCCTGGGCGTTCTCGCCCTCGGTCATCTGGCTTTGCAGCTGAGCCGCCGCAGCGCTGGAGTTTGCGAGCGCGTCCTGCTGGCCGGCGATCTGTTGCTGTTGTCCGCTGATTTGCTGCTGCTGGTTCCAAAGCTTCAACGCGGCGGCTTCGTTGATTTTGGAAGCTTTCGCGATGGTCGTTACTTCGTTCAGTTTGCGCGCGCTGCGTACGGATTCGCCCACGATCGCTTGGTAGCCTTGGGGGTTACGACGATTCGCTTCGATCGTTTGAATCGCGGAAGCGTACTTCGATTTTGCGAGTTCAAAAGTCTGCGGAGCGTGGCGTTCGGCGTTGTTGTTTTCGGCTTGTTCGATCAGGGAACGGGCTTCGCCGAGATTCTTGGTTTTTACTGCCGAGAGCTCCACTTCGGAGTACCTTTTCTCGAGCTTGGCCAGGGTCTGAGCCTTCAGCTCGAATTTGCCGCCTTCGATGTCACGGCCGACATCCTTGAAGGCGATGACGGCTGATTTGAAGTCGTCTTTGACCAGCGCAGGCGCTTGCGCCTCCATGGCCGCTTGGCGGGCGCGGATGACGGGTGCGAAGTTCGCTCCTTGGATTTCGCCGGTGGTGTGAACGCCGTTCAGGCTGCCGCGGGCTTCGCCAATGTCATTCAGGATTTTGTCGGAGTCGTCGCCCTTGGCGATGCGTTTGCGCGCACTTTCCAGGGACTTTTCGGCATTCTCGAAGCGTTGGGGAGAGAGGGCGTCGTAGTGCAGGCGCTTTTCTTGTTGTAGTTGAGCCTCGGTTGCGGCGAGTTCCTTTTGGGGGTCCGATCCCTTGGGGATCTCGACTTTGGGGCTAAGGGACGAACAAGCGATGAATCCGAGGCAGCTAAGGGAGAGGAGTTTTCGTGAGAAGTATTCTGTTCTGATTTTCATATTCGCACAGCCTAAGGGGGCTTAACACCCCCCACGGTGGCGAAGAGATGGTGTTTCCACCATCTCGGCGGGTTCGGGAGGCTCCTATCGCCGGAGAGGAATCAATTGACGCAGACGACTGTCGCGCAGGTAGATTCCGCCCCACACGAGAATTCCAAAAACGACCTGTGCGTACACGGGTTCGCCGATACGGACATGCACGCCGATGGCGCCCCCTAGGTAGCCCGTCAGCAGAATCGCTCCGATCACCGACGTGATGGGAACGATGTAGAGGAGCGCGCAGATCACTTCGACCACGCCGATGGCGATGAGGGAAACATTTTCCCAACCCATTTTTGTCATGCCTTCCACGGCTTGGGTGCTGCCAGCGAGCTTGCCCGAGGCGCTGAAGAGGAAAAGGAGCGTGAGAAGAGCCGAGAGCACGTGTCCAACGAGGGCCATTTTGTTTGCTTTCATGAAAGAAATTCTAATGTAGAAACGGTTCCATGGAAGTTCCTCCTGGTGAATTTCGTGCTTACCTCTTTGACTGCGACGGCACGATTGCCGACTCCATGCCGCTCCATCTCAAGGCTTGGCGTCAGGCGCTGGCTCGGTGGGGCGGCGAGTTTCCGGAGGAGCTATTTTATGCGTATGCGGGGCGCCCGGCGGAAACCATCGTCGAGCTTCTCAATCAGCACTTCGGCCTGAAGATGCCGCCCAGGGACGTCGATCGCGCGCGCGAAGAAAACTATCGCCGCTTGTTGCCCGATATTCAGCCCGTGCTCGAGGTTAAGGCCTACATCGAAGCGGGCTACGGAAAAGTGCCGATGGCCGTGGTCTCAGGCAGCGGTCGCGAATCCGTGATCGCCACGCTGACGCACCTTAAGCTCCTCGACCGCTTCGACACTCTTGTGGGCGCCGAAGATTACGAGCATGGCAAGCCAAGCCCCGAGCCCTTCTTGGTGGCGGCTCGTCGTTTGGGCGTGGAGCCCAAGGATTGTTTGGTTTTTGAGGACGCCGAACTCGGTTTCCAGTCGGCGGCAGCCGCCGGAATGGCGTGCGCAAAGGTTCTCTGATCGAGCGCTAGATGCGATAGGAGGCCGATAGACCGGCGGTCAGGCTGCTGAGCTTGCTGAAGGCGTCGCCGAAGAATCCAAAGTGACGCGCCTCGAGCACAAGGTTCCAATCGCCCAAGGCCGCGCCGATTCCCATATGAAGCATGTACATGCCCGTCAGGCCGCGAAGCACCGTTGCGGGACTCTGGACCTCTCCTAGGGTTCCGGCACCCGTGGAGAGCGCGGCAAGTCCGGCTCCGATGTCGGCGCCGGCTTCTAGGAACGGCTTCGCGGTCCCGCTTCGCCACATCAATCCGAGGGAGTTGTACTGAAGGGTGAACTGCTGGGAGGCACTCTCCGAATTCCAGGCCCCCGGGCCCATCGATAAGGCGAGTCCATCCACGAGCCGACGCTCCACGTAGAAGGCTGAAGAATGCCCCGACGAAAGATCAGAAAACTCTGAATTGATCCGAGAGGTCTTGAGGGGACTCACGGCGTAGTCCAGACGATATCCGAAGCGATAATTGCTCTCCGCTGCCGTAGCTCCTGCCGACATGATCAGCAGAAGAAGTGAGAATCTTTCGAAGCACAGGGAAGAAATTTTCATGGTCGTTGCTCCTAGTTCGTGAGTGCCACCAAAAAAGCGAGGATGGCCGAAAATCCAAGAATCGTTCGAACGGCGTGTAGCTTTCCCCAGTAAACGATGAGCTTCACTTCATCGTTGCCCGCATTTCCTTGTTCCACAAGGGTCAGCTTGTGGTTGGTAGGCATGATCACCAGCAGAGTGTATGGCCAGTTCAGGAGAATCAGGACGGCGCCCACAATCCAGACCCAGTTCTGAGTGCTGAAGTAGGCGTAGAAGGCCGAGATCCCAGAGAGAATCGCGAGTGTGGCCTGCATCGCAAATCCGCGCTTGTAGCTAGGAATCCACTGCTTCAACAACGAATTAGGATCGAGGAGAAGCCTGGCGGGTTGTTCGGCGAAGCCGATATAGAAAGCGCCGCCGGCAAAGAGCGAAGAAAAAACCAAAGCCAGAACTCCTGCTGTCAAAGCATCACCCCCTATGTCTCATGATCCGTCTCATGGTCCCATGGATTCTCGTCAAAATCGACTCTTCGAACTTGGGCCACGGTGAGCACACGCTTACGGAATTATACCGACCTTGGGTACACGGACAGTCTTGTAAGGAGTTGAGCAATCGCTGGCAAACAGCGATCTCGGCAGTTCCTTGCAGCTCGTTCTCAGAGAGGAGAGTCTCTGCAAGAATGCGTTTAAGAAGGGCACAGACCCCGCAACGTTTTCCCCGGCTTCCACTCCCCATTCTGATTTAGACCGAGTCACGCTGGGCACTCATGTTTTGGCCGAGATCAACAAAACAACGTCGACGGGTTTGATGATCACCCAGCTTCAACTGGAGAACGAGGCGGTCTACACGCCCGTTCCCATCGGCGTGGGGCAGAGGGAGTATTTGGCGCGACTTTCGATTCAGGCGACGAAACCCGCCGGAAGTTCCTACGGGTCGCAAGCGTTCAAGCCTCTCCATGCGTTTCTTTACGTGGTGGTCGATACGACGACTCAGCAGATTGTCAGCTGTTATCTGAGTAAACCGCTGAGCGATCAGTTCACCAACCCAGTTGTTTTTGACGGCCCCGGCGTGTGGAAAGTTCCTGCCCAGGTCAGTCGTGTCAAAGTGCACATGTGGGGCCCGGGTGGTCCCGGTGTTCCTACGGGTCCTGGGGCCTCGCCAGGCGGTGGCGGAGCGTTTCTTGAGGCCTTGGTGGATGTCCAGCCCGGCGATACGTACACGGTGTCACTGTCGGGGCCACGGGGGCCCGCACAGCCTTCGTCCGTGGATGCGACGCTGGTGTTTTCCAGCGCCTGCGGAAACATCAAACACGGACTAACCGGGACCTTCGGGGTTTGTGGCAGGCACGTGGGCGTTGTCGACAATCCGTCCTTGATGGGTCTAGGCCTCGCTCCTCCGTCTTCCTGTCGGGCGTTGATGGCCTGCGGAGGAAATCCGATGCCCTCGCCCGGGCCGGGGATTTATGGAGGCCAGGCCGGCGCCGTCATCGGCGCAACGATCAAAGCGACCTTAACTCCTGGGGCGATGCCGGGCTCTCAAGGTGGTCACGGGGGTGGACCGGATGGGGGACGAGGTGGGGACGGCGTAAACCCTCCGGCGGTGCCAGGAGGCGGTGGCGGCGCGACGGGAAGCGGCGGCAGTCTCGGCGCCCCCGGAAGAGTTGTTATCTATTACTGAACCATCAAATGGCGGATTCGGCGGCATCCGAGCTTTTCCGTCAAGTTAGCAGGGCACTAAGACTTCAGTAAGACAGTTCCTATCGGGATTGAGCTCTTAGGTGTGCCCAAAATTCGCTGGGCTTCATCACGGAGCAACTCTGGAGGGGTCACTAACGAAAACGAGCTGAAAATGGAGGACGCCGAAGTGCTGAACTTTCATCGTAAAAGGCCCACTTGCAGCCACATGCCCACTGGGAAAGTTTTCCCAATCATTTCCCAATGCTTTCCCATTCGTTTCCCAGGGGACCCGCAAACCGTATTCCTCGCGGATACGGAGGCAGTCACCCGTTCAAACGGGGAGAGTCCCGGCAAAAGCACGAAGTGCCAAGTCTAAAGCGCTGCTGCCGGAGTCAAAACTAGGGATTTGCAGCTGCTAAGCTAGTCATTCTTCTCGAAAGGGTTCTTTTTAGAAAGAATGGCGGTGAGGCAGTTCTCATCAATTTGATTTTTTGCAAGAAGCTTCTTGGCCTCATTTTTTTTGCATTCACTCGCGAATTGGCCAAGGTCTCGGCGTATGGGGATATCTTTTTCTTCTCTAGAGTTGCGCAAGCGTGCAAGACCCATCAGGCCCAGATCAAATTTTTCGTTGGCATATTTTTTTACTTCGCTTCGGCAAAACTCCTGAAGATCGAGAGCTGCTTTTTCAAAAGATTTACAGGGTTGATTCTCTTTCGCCTGTAACGCCAATGAAAAGCAGCATCCAACAAACAAATAGAAGAAACATTTACTAACGAGGTTACCCATAAATCTCACCGTAGTTATTGCCTTTGCCCCAGTGGCATGGAGATAGCGCTCAGTGCAAAACCATTGTCGCTAGCGCAAGTTCAGAAGAAACTATCTCGACACGTCGAAATGTTTTTTGAAGTTTTTGGCAAAAAAAACTTTGATCGAGATTTGGTTTTCGCTTCGGCTGCTTTTCAGCTTCCTAATAATGGCGGATTCGCCGAGAAACGGCGAAACACGCAAAACTTCAAGCAGTTAAAAAACAGTGTGCCGAAGATGTGCCCAAATTGAGTGACATCCCGTGAGCAATCATGGGGTTCGATCTCAAATTTAGGCCAAAAAAAGGGGCAGCCGTTAGGCTGCACCCTGAAGCATCTTGTTAGATGCTTCGAAAAAATCTGTGAAGATTTTTAAGCTGTCTGTTGCTCCGCTGATTTCAATACCTGCCAGCCGCACGTAGTGCTGCATGGTCTTGAGTTCCTTCCATCCGCATATCTTCATCACCTTGGCCGCCTCGACCCCGTGCCGTAGCATCTGGGTCGCGAAGCAGGCTCTTAGCGTATGAAACTTTATCGACGGAAGACCGTTCACGAAGCAAAAGCTTCTGAGGACCTTTGCCTGAAGGCCTTTGTCCCATTCCCAGTGTCTCTTAAAGACAAACTCGGTGTTACCCGTCTCAAGCCTCTGCTCTTTGAGCGTTGCTTCAAGATCGGGGCTTATGGGGACCTGCCTCCAGTATCCGGCCTTGGTTGATTTGAAATCTCGGATCTTACAGTTGTAGGACTTATTGCAGTTGATGAGGCGAGACTCGAAATCGACATCCTTCCAAGTCAAAGCATAAAGCTCGCCTGAGCGCATGCCGGTGAGAAGTGCCGTCGACCATATCCGCTTCCATTTGTGATCTTGTTCATGTGACAGCGTCACAAGTTTTTGGATTTCGGCGATGGTTAGGATCTCGGGCTTCTTCTCGTCAGAGCGCTTTAGAACAACTTCAACCGTCGGACTGCGCACGACGTTCTGCAGGCGCCCTCGCATGATTCCAAGATCAAAGACGCTCTTTACGAACTGCTTGATCTTTTTCTGATGCCCAAGACTCATGCCCTTCTTCGTCATAAGCTCAAAGACCTCGGCGACTGCATACGGACTCAGATCCGCTGCTGGCCGCTTCAGATAGTCCTTAAACCACTTCTTTGTTGATCCCAGATAGTCGTCAAGGCTTGCCTTGGATGACTTGCCTGTGACAACTTTAGTTCTGGTCGCGTGCTCGTACCACTCATCAAGAAGATCGCAAAAAAGTGTGCCGCGCGCATCGAGCTGCGAAAGCTCGCGCTCACATTCTTTCTTCATGCGGGCCTCTTCGCGCTCGGCCTCAAGCCGAGTGCGAAAGCCCTTCTTCTGCCGTGTGATTCGAAGTGCTGGGTTTTGCCTTGATTTCAAAAACACACGCACCGTATAGGTCGTGCTGCCTTCACCTGTTTTATGTTCAGTAATCATATCGAAATTCTCCTATGTCGCGTTAGCGACCCTAGGAAACGATCCAGTTCCTCTCGGTCAAAGCGAAGCGAGCGCCCCAGCTTTGTGAAAGGAATTTGCCTGCGATACACAAGATTTCTGAGTGCTCCCAATGACGGGAGCCTCAGATACATCACAGCTTCTTCACTGTTTAACCACTTCAAGTTTTCAAGGAACACAGAGCCTCGGGGGTCACCCTCAAAGGCTCTTGTTGCGGAGTCAGATTCTAGGTTCGTAGAATGCTTTCTTTCAATGCCAAAATCTGCATTTTGACTATTGGGCATAGACGGTTTTCCCTCCCTTGGGAATTGTTTGGGGCTTCGGTGGCCCATTTGATGTTCCGGTTCAGGTCAGTTTGACCTGCCTCCAAATATTCGAATTTGTTGCCTGGTTTGGCGATCTTCGCTCCTGGGCCATTCTTAAATAATGGCGTTGACTGCATATAACTTTAAGTGCATAATTAGCTCTATGTGGGACATTCTCCAAACATCTGAGCTTGGAGAGTGGTTCGCAAACGGTGACGGTGTCGACGAGGCTGCCCGAGAAGACATCCGTGCCGCTGTTGGAGTTCTTCGAGCGGTAGGCCCGTCGCTCGGTCGGCCCTTGGTCGATAGCGTCTACAACAGCCGCCACTCCAACATGAAAGAGCTCAGGGTTCAGAGTAATGGCCGCCCGTTCCGAATCTTCTTTCTGTTTGATCCGAAGCGACGTGGGATCTTACTCGTAGGCGGAAACAAGCAGGGCGACAGTCGCTTTTACGAGACCATGATCGTAAAGGCTGATGCCAGCTACGATCAGTATTTAAAAGATAACTTTTCAAAAAAAGAAGGAGCAGGTAATGGCCGCAAAAAAACTAAAAAAAGATAAGTACCCCGACTTCTTCAAGTCCGCTGACCGCGTGATGAGCAAAGAGAGCATTGCCCGCGCCAGCTCCAAAACTCAGGAGCTGCTACTCAATCAGAGTCTTGCCGCATTGAGAGAAGCTGTGGGTATCACCCAGTCAGAGGTCAAAGGCTTTTCGCAGCCTGGAGTCTCAAAGATTGAGACCGGCGGCGACATGAAGATCTCAACCGTCATTGAGTATCTCAAAGGGATTGGCTTTGGCCTTGAAATCAACGCTGTGCCACTTGAGTCCTCAAACAAAAAGAAAAAGTCGCTTCTTAAAGCAGGCTAAACAAATCTTTTGTTCATCTCTTTGGCTTGCTTTCCGTCCCCTGTTCCCATTCCTATTCCTAAATATATAAAATAAAAATACACACTACCTCCCCCGCCTTGCACCTCCCCCGTTCCCCCCAGGTATTGTCTCGTGTTCCTGACCACCCTGTCTCGTAGAGGGAGGGTGTGAACTGCGGGCGGTGGACTGGAGAGTCTGAGTCTTAAAACGTTTGAGTGGAACGGTCCGGCTCCAATAGAAGGAGTCAGGCCCATGAAAACAACCAGGAAATACTACACAACCGAGTACAAGAAG
>Ga0247843_1001111_pt1 | contig 57899 bp, 48 predicted proteins | sample LaCruzMarch2017__FD_192420 | JGI IMG/M metagenome (GOLD analysis project Ga0247843, IMG submission 192420) | Freshwater microbial communities from meromictic Lake La Cruz, Castile-La Mancha, Spain - LaCruzMarch2017_8m | ecosystem: Environmental > Aquatic > Freshwater > Lake | place: Spain...
AGTACACTGCGGGCTACCACGAGTTGGAATTCCGCATGGAAAATGCCTGGTCTTATGGAATGTTGTTCTGTGAACTCGTTACGCCGCAAGGCAAACGGACGATCAAAATGATGACCGCGAAGTAAGAGATCAAAGTTTCAAGTGGCAATTTTCAAGTGGCACGTTTCAAGTTTCAAACCTTGCAACTTGCTACTTGAAACTTGCTACTTACTACTTGAAACTTGAAACTTGTTGCTACTTGACTAAATACTATGATGAATAGCCGCTCTCCTTGGGTTTCCCCAGGAGGGCGGCTTTTTTTGTACGCTAGTTCCGCAGTCAATTCATCAGCCATTCGGAGGATGTGGCACTAGGCGTAAGGCTGAACCAAGCTTAAATATCTGGTAATCAATGCTTTGTCGTTGTTGGCGTCCTCGCCAACAACATCGGCGGAGCGAAATGCTAGAAGAAAGTGATGTTTCTCCAATATATCAAAACACAAATAGAGGTAAGGCGGCAACGCGGTAAAGTGCTCCAGTTATAGTGCTCAACCCTTGAATAATACACCCGACATGCGCTGCTGCATCTCCCTGGCTTTGGCTTGATTGCCCATGGAGGTATAGATTTCCACCAAATCCTGCATGGTATTCCTGTCTTCAGGATAATTGGTCAAGGCGAGGTTGAGAAACACGATGGCGCCGTCCGGGTCGTGTTTTTTTACGTAATAAAAGTTATAGCCTACCCGGTGACAGAAGAAATTGTACACGTTGGGGTCCGCGCCCTTGAGCGATTTTAGCACTTCGAGCACCAAGGTCAGCATCTCGCCATTTTGGGGCTGGCCTTGAATCAGGGTTTCCAGGGTTTTCAGCAATTTGTCCAAATCCTTGTCTTGATTGAACCGCGCCACGGCCATTTGCACTTTTAATGGAGCGGCCAGGCGGTAGCCGGGGTTGATTTCCAAGGACCGGTTGAGGTAATGCTCCATGGAATCTCGCAGGGCTTTTTCTCCCGGGTTTACGGCGGTTCCTGTGGCTTTTTCAAGCTTTAAGTAACGATTTTGGTAAAGCAAATTGGCGTAGTAATAATTGGAACGGTAGCTCTCACTCGAAACCTTAATAGCAGATTCCACCAACCTTGATCCGTCGCCGCTCCAATCCTGTACCCGCGTCCAGGTGCGAAAACCGAACAAAACCACGATCGCAGCGACCAATACCGAGCTCCACAAATTGGGCAGATCGGGCGTTTTGCGCAAAAGTTCGGGCAGTTTTCGCGCGATAAACCAAGCGGCCAACAAACAAAATCCGACCGAGGGCATAAAGAGATACCGCTCGTTGAGGAAAGTGCTCGTGCGGACAAAAATATTCGATACCACGCTGATGGTCAATAGGAAATACAAAATGCAATAAGCAGGAACCAACCAGCCAGAGCCTTCCGCCGCATTCGTGTTGCGTACTTTTTTTACCCGCTGAAAGGCCCAAATACCCATGACCAAATAGGCCGCTAAGGAGCCCAATGCCCGCCAATCTGCCCAATTCACTTTGGGTACGTGATAGGGATAATAATCCGTGGTGAGCGGGTGCGGAACAAACAAAAGTTTGACGTACCAGCCGAGCGAAAGAAAAATAGTGGCAAATTTCTCAGCGGCTCCCATGCCCAAAAACGGATTCAGCACCAATTCATCTGGATGCTGGATCGGGGTTTCCAGGGCAAGGGCACGGAGCAGGAGGAATATCATAATAGCCGCAAGCATCGGCGTACAAGCCGAGAGGATACGCCCGAGCGGAAGTTTGGAGAATACCCACAAGGTGAGGGGTATCACGGCCAAAAAAGTCGCGGTGTTTTCTTTGGAAAGCAGGCCAAGCAAAAAACTCCCCGCCGCAATCCATCGCCAACGATTTTCCAGTGTATCAAAATATTTCAACATGGCCCACAAGGCCCCAAGGCTGCCCAGCAATGCAAAAATTTCGTCGCGGCTCTTGATGTTCGCCACCACCTCGACATGCAGTGGGTGCAGCGCAAAAATGAGTGCAGTCAGGAATGGGACATTGAAAAACCCTTGCCCGCCGAAGCCTTCCTGCCCGACAAAGCTTGGCAGGCGGGGGCGAAGGTGGGATTTCCCACCTTCTTTAGTCGGGAAAAGACCCAGCAAAGTGGCGTAAAGCAAAACAACGGTAATGCTATAATACAACACATTGAAAAAGTGCGCCGCACCCGGGTTGTCTTTACCGAACAGCCCAATTTCTATCGCAAAAGTAGCCAGCGGAAGCGGACGATAACGCCCCCCTTCGAGCATGAGTTTGGGATCTTTGTAAAAGCCCAAAAGGCTGTCGTGCCCAAAAATATCGGCCAGACCCGCGAAGCCATTTTGCACAAAAGAATTGTCCCAAATGAACAATTGATCGTCCTGAATATAGCCAAAACCAACCGTTATACCATAAAGCACAAAAGAAATGGCTGTCAACACGAGCGCCGGAATGCGGTGCTGAGCCCAAAAATCTGAAGGGAAAAACTGGGTGCGCGTAATGGGCTCGGCCTGTCTTGCGGCACGCGGTATGGTGGAGGTTTTGGAAGGTGTTCTTTTTGTAGCCATGATTTTCTTCAATGGTGTCTCAATAAGGGGTGGCATGGCCTTCAGGCCGTCGGGATAAGGGGCGTTTACGCCCCGTTTTACTTCACTTTGCGCCGTAAACGGCGCTTTTCCCGACGGCCTGAAGGCCATGCCACCGTTCACGCGGGCAAAAGTATTTTTTTCAACGCTGAAAAAACATCCGAGTAATCAAACACTTCGAAGTTTCGCCAAAAATCCAGGGTCTCGCGCAACTGCGCTACGGATGATACCCCGATCAAAATTCCACTGAAACCGGGGTGCAAACCCGCAAAAATCAAACCCACATGGTTCATTGTTTTTACGGGGGGGCGCACAAATGCCGTGTTCCAATCCGGCAACCATCCGCTGATTTTTTCAAGCAACGGGGCGACTTTTTCAGGTTGTCCGCCCCTTGCCAGAAAGGTGCTGTCGGTAGGGTAGGGGGCTTCCAGTTTGGCGCCGCCAGCGTTGATGCCGTAGGCGAAAAGGTGGTGATTGGTGATTGGTGATTGGTGATTGGTAAGTGGTAAGTAGCGCTCAAAATCCGATTGCAAAATGCTGTGTTTCAGTTGAATATCGAAACCAAGGCCCAGGTCGGCATTGGCTGCTGCATAGGCTTCGGGATGGGCAATACCGGAAAGTCCGGGGCGGATACCGTGCTCATTTTGAATCCTTTGCAGGGCTATCAATGAGGCGTGAATCTCACGGGCCTCGTCGCGGTTGTCCCAGTGAAACATGGCGCAAGCGAGGTTGGTGTCAAAAATCCGCAGGTATTCCTCCGTCATCATTTGCACGAACGAGGGGGCGAGATTCACGTCGGGCGAGCGGAGATTGTCGAGACTGCCGATCTTCATCGTGATGCGGAGATCCTTCAAACCGTGGGCGTACAGGTATTCTTGCAGGATTTTTTCGGCTGCCCGAAAATCGGCCGGATTGCGATTGATGGGGTAATTGGTGGCGCAATCCACAGGACGAAAGCCCGCAGCGAGCCAGGTATCAAGGAGCTGGAACGCTTCTTTTTTAGAGACCGTCCAGCCCCATTGGGCGGTGCCGAGTATCAATGTTTTGGATGGAGATGTTGTCATAGCGGCGCAAATGTCTAATTAGTAATCGGAATTCCCGGCGATTGTGTAATTATGCCCAAATTACAAAGCCATGATTACATTTAGAATTGCCGACGAAGCAGACACGCAGGTTGTTTCGGAACTTTTAGCTGCCCTTTTCGAGGAAGTTGGTCATACGCCTACTGCTTCTAAAATTGCAGAAATATTCCTTCATATAGACTCCGACGATTTTCATTCCACCCTCCTGGCTTTGGATGATGACGATCAGGCGGTGGGCATTTTAACCATTGTGGAATCGCTGGCCTTGTATGCAGGGGGACGAATCGGGGTGGTCAATGAACTATACGTCGTGCCTGAATTCCGTTCTGAAGGGGTTGGGAAACTGCTTTTGGACGAGGCCAAAGCACTGGCAGAATCGCGCGGCTGGCTGCGGCTGGAAGTGACAACGCCTGGAGATGATTACCCTAAAACCCTGCGATTTTATGAGCGGGAAGGGTTTGTGCCCATTGGTCCGCGTTACAAATACATGCTGGATTAAGAGGCCTTTTTTATTTCACGCAGATGTTACACAGATGGAGGGCGCAGATGTTACGCAGATTTCTGTGTAACATCTGCGCCCTCCATCTGTGTAACATCTGCGTGAACCCGCTACGGCTTACGTTTTTTCAACACCCGCATCGCCGCGATGTATTGCTTCGCCAGGCGGCCAATGTTTACCCGGCTGCTCGTGGTATCGTCCGTCCAGATGACGGGCAATTCGCACAGTTTCAATCCCTTCCACTCTGCGATGGCCAGCAATTCAGTGCTGAAAAACCAGCCGTTGGAGACCGCTCCGGCTTCCATCAAGGGTGCCACATGTTCCCGGCGTAGCCACTTGAACCCGCACATGCCATCGGAAAAATGGGTGCCGAGATAGGTTTTTAGCAGGAGGTTGAAAACACGCGAGGTGATCTCCCGCTTCAGGGTGCGGCCAATTACCCGCGATTTTTTGTGGAGCCGGGTACCATACACCAAGTCGAAACCTTCCGTTGATAGGGCGTTGTAGGCCTGCGGAAAATGCCGCAGATCCGTGGCTAAATCCAAGTCCATATAGCCTACAATATCGGCTTTGCTTTGGCTCCAGGAAGTTTTAAGTGCCAGGCCCACGCCTTTTTCGGGCACTCTAACCAATTGAATTTCAGGGAATTCGTCGCAAAGTGCAGCGGCAAGGTGGCGCGTATTGTCCGTGCTGCCGTTGTCGGCGATGACAATGCGCCATTGGCCTTTTTCAGGAAAGTTTTTCCATAGGAAATCGTGCAATAGGCGCACTTGGCGGTCGAGGGTTGCTTCTTCGTTGAGGACAGGGATGGTTACGTCAAAAGTCATTTTGGTAATTTTTCCAGCGAGGCATAGATATCGGCCACCAGCAGGCTCAAGTTGAGCGAGCGCAACTGGAGCGTTGCGTCGGGGGCGGTCAAGATTTCAATTTGCCAAAGGTTTTGAGCAGGGTCCTTGAGGTATTGCACTTTTATCCACGCGGCTTCAGGTTCTATCAGCACATATTCTCGGAAACCGGGAATGCTGCAATAGGACTCGAATTTTTCTCCTTTGTCATAAGCACGAGTATCGTCAGAGAGCACCTCGATGATGAGCAGCGGGTTGATAATGGTGTCTCGGCGGGTTTTTCCTTCGGGTGTAGTGTAATATTCGGGTGTCCCATCAGATACGGTTATGTCTGGGTAGACGAAACGGTTTTCTCGCTCCAAACGCACTTTGGTATCGCTGTTGAGTACAGCGTGCGGCAGTTTTGAACTTCGCACTGCGATGTTGAGATTGGTAAAGATTTCGCCTTTTACCATGTTATGAGGGAGGATTCCGCCAGCCATAAGGATAATTGTTCCGTTGTTGAATTCATGTCGAGCCTCAGCCTTGTCCTCCATCTCGAGATACTCGGCGATGGTGTAGAGCCGTTCTGCAATTGCGAGTGAAACCATAATTCCATGCTATTTTGGTGCAAGATACGGCATTCAATGCATGTGTGCCGCAAGTTGGCATCTGTGCAACAAATTTCCTTTTCAAAAACTTAGGCCATTATTTTAATGGAATAAGCGTGTCGCTTACCTTCACTTTTCAACTTACATTCGCTATCAAACAGCACTTTCACTATGACAAAACCCCATTGGAACAGGGCGAGCCTGCTCCAGAGGTTATTGGTGCGTTTCAAGTGGCCATTCCCGTTGAAATCGCCATTGGTGACTTCTTTGCCATCCAGCCAGAAATCATGTTCGGGTCGCATGGAGGAATCCAAAGAGACATTAATGAAGGCACCGTACTTGGGGTTACTGTTACTGAAACCAGCAAAATCCGGTATCAGGTTAGCACTCTGGAAATCCCCTTGCTGGCGAAAGCCAAATTTGGCTCAGAGACACTCAAATTCCATGTGCTCGCTGGTCCTTCGTTTGGATTGGGCTTGAATGGGAAGTACCTCGACGACCGCACTTTTGTGACAAGCTTGGCGAATGGAACCGTCATTGATGAACGAACTACGAACGTAGACTTAAAAGCCAAATTTCTAAATGAAGGCTACCAAGCCAGCGAACTGGCCTCCGATGAATTTGCGGTGAGCCCAATCAATATAAACCTGCATTTTGGAGCGGGCATCAGTGTGAACCTGGGAGGTCCCTTTCTTTTCCTGGATGCGCGTTACATGTTGGGCCTGAACGACCTGCGCCCGGAAGCAGACAGCGAGACCAAAGATTATTCCTTTAAAAGTAAACGGATCGGGGTGAGCGTGGGGGTTATGTTCCCGCTTTAAATTGGAGCGGGATGGCCCATCTCGCTCCAATTTTATCCGAAGTTAAAAAACCGTTTGATTTTCAGAATCTGCTTATTTTTGCGGCGCCAACGGCGGAAATAGCTCAGTTGGTAGAGCATTAGCTTCCCAAGCTGAGGGTCGCGAGTTCGAGTCTCGTTTTCCGCTCCTGAATTTTTAAGGAGTTATGATCGAAAGATTGTAACTCCTTTTTTCATGTGCCTGACAGCGTTTTGGTACTGTAGGCTCTGACGAAAAAGATTTTTTTGAAGCATTCATTTGAATTCCTCTTCATTCGACAATACTTTTGTCCATCCTGAGGCATGTCCATGTTTTTTGGTTCTAGATGACTTGATAATTTTCAATTGGAAACACACTTCTTGAATGACCCACCTTTATATTTCCTTCACTTCGATTTTATCTGAGTTCTTTCCAGATCGAATGTACTTGTCCCATGCCAGGCAGATGGGTGTTTGGCTTATGCTTTTTTTTACGGGCGCGACTACCGGATCATTGCAGGCACAGATTGGCATGAATGCACATTATGTTTATGGCCCTAAAAAAGAGGCTTTTGGTGGTCGGATTAGTTTTGGCAGGCGTGATGTATACCGAATAAACGCGGGATATGAACAAGGGAAGTTCAACTCTTTGCCAACAGACCGCTTACTAAATTACTACTCCGTTCACTTGGGCGGTGACATTTCCATTTTCTCAGCAAAAATGCAAGAAAATGAGTCCTTCTTCAGTTTTCTCGATCCCTATGTTGGGCTCGATATCGAATACCTGCAGCCTACCCGTATCATAGAAGATTATCGCGTGTCCTTTTTTCCTCGGGGTGGAATTCGCCTTTTTAACGCTTTATTTATAGAATGTATCGCTGATGATCTCAATCAGCCAAATAAGGAAGGGCGTTTTTTTAAATTCAACATTAATTCCTATCGAATCCTCTTGGGTTTCGAATTTATATTTGGTTCAAGTGATTATTAATAACACCAAGAATGAATACAAAAACATGGATAGGTCTCCGTCTGCTGTTTATTGCCACAATCCTTGTTGGCAACCAGTGCGATTATCAAGGCCTTGAGCGCCCAAAAAGTTTTTGGGAAAACCTGTCGGGAGAATGGCGCCTTACCTCAACCTATTCCGTCAATCACGAAGAATTTGACGTGCCTGTCTGTGATCAGTTGACTGTTATCAAGTTCGACACCCTTAATGAATCTCAACTAGGAAGAGATCTTCCCTCAGAGACCTATGTTTATTTATACGACTATTTCAAGATCAGGAACAACTCCTGCGATGAAAATTTTCTGTTTTTCGGCCCATTGCTTTCTCGACTAACCCTGTTGCCACAAACTATAGATTTTGCAGTATCATTTTCCAGACCCTGTCATAAATGTAAATTTTACGATGTCCATTACAGTGATATCGAATCGTGTGTTACAGACTCTTTACCGTTTAGTGTAGTATTGTTAACCGACCAAGAGTTCCATGTACGTTATTTGGCCAATTATTTCAATCGCTATGTGAACAACCAATTTGTGCTGGATACGGTCGAGCTTCGTTTCTCAAGAAGCGGAGCCGGGGATATCCAAACCGTCCAGCCTTTTAAGATAAACGACTACAGTAAGCGTAAATGGATCCATTTTGATGATGCGTTGGAGTGCGGAAAAACAGGCAATGTTTCCATTATGCAAGGCGGCATTGACAGCAACTGTGTCTACTTGGCAGATCAAATTTCTTCTATTTGCACAGATGCAGATTTGAAAAACACGATCGGGCAAGACAATAAGATTACCCTGAGTTTCTGGTTAAAACCAGATGCGTTGGATAAATCCAGACAAGTATTTTACTCTAAATACTCCAATACCTATGGGCCCTTTGTTTTCTACCTCAAATATGATAAGATCGTGGTAGCGGTAAATAATGGCGCCGGTCAGTTAAAGGAAATCCAAACAACAAAATCCTTAAAAAGCGGCGAATGGAACCACGTCTGCTTTTCCTACAATAGCCAGGAACTGTTGATTTGCGTGGATGGCAAAACGGATAGCCGCCAAATGGTAAACTCTTTTTTAAACGACGCTACCGGAAATCCACTGATTGGCAATGCCGATGTTTTATTACCCGATCAAATCAGTCCACAAGGATTCAAGGGATACATTGACGAGATCATTATATTCGAAGATTACCTTAGTCAAGGCGAAGTTTTCCAGCTTTTTCAATGGCATTTAACCAATTGATTCACCATTTTTTATTCCCTTATTCTGAACGCTACATTTGAAACATGAACAATATTATACAACCGGCCACGCGCATTCCCCTATTCTTCCTTTGCTGCTTTTTTGCCATTTATTTGCTTGGAGGATGTAAAAAGGAGCATGTTCAGAAGCCGGACCTGCTTTTCGACTATGCACAAATGGGGCAAGATAGTGTTGATCTTGGCCTGCCGCTGGTCTTGGAAAGTGCCATCGCCAATACGGAGGCTGTATGTGAAGATTGTGTGACCGAAACGGCCAGCGCCAACGAACGATCTATCAGGGTACAGTACCGCCCGGACGAGAACTCGCCCTGGGTGGACGCCCAACTGAAGGATCAGGATGGGAACATTACCTACGAACTGGTAATCCCTGTGCCAGAAATCAAAGCAGGCAAAAAACATATAAAATCAGAAGGTTTTCAATTTGCAGTACCCGGTATCTATCGGTATATCCTCGATGCCGACGTCATGGAAATCGTGATAGAGCGCAATGAGACCAACAACGATGCGGATTCCAATGATGGCATCGTGCGGTCATCCAGCAACCCAAAATTTCGGTTGCTTGTGGTGGTTACAGATCACCATCATGCTGCGCATCCTGTGTATGATCCGGCAGAGCCTGTGGTGGTAGGCTATATGGGAATTAGATAAACAACAACTTTAAAATGAATAAGATTTGTCTGTCTCTTTTGATATGGATGCTCTTTTTTGCCACAAACTGCAAGAAAGACCCCGCGCCCTTGACCCAATGTAGTCCCGAAATTGGAGCAGACAATAACCTGATCCAACAGCAACGCATATTGGGTAAGGATGGAGATCAATTTGAAATACGCAGCCTTATAGCATCAGGTGATGGCGGACTTTATTATCAAGGGCTTTTTAATGAAAAACAAAGCGGGGATTATTACACCGTAATTGTTGGCCAGAATGGCAGTCCAGATACAATACCTGCTGGCCTGGGAAATAAGAAAATATATCAGTTCGGGAAAATGGACGCGGACTTCAACATCATTTGGGCCGTTTCAACCAATAGAAGCATTCAAAAAATCATGGCACTAGGCAGCAATGCGGGGGCACTTTCCAATGGAATATTAGTGTTGATTGACGATCATGTAATGCTTTATGACCGTAATGGGAATAAGTTAACTGAAAAAGACCTTGAGATATTGAACTCGGTGGAATTTGATTATACTCGTAACATTTTATGGCTGAGCGAAAATTCAGAAGAGATTTCATATATGTTTACGGGTAGTGGATTAGACCAAATGCTACCGGGGTTTTCTACCACTTTCCCTTGTTTAATTAAATTTACGGTTTCAAAAATTGACAATTCAATTCAAGTCGTTTTTAAAAAATTTGAAACCACAAGACCGGATTATTCTTACCCATATTCCGCCATCGACCTATTTAACTCAGGTCGATTTATCGCTGGTAATGGCTATAACAATTCTTATTTTTCTGCTTACGATTTTGATGGCAACTTTCTGGAATACATACCACATTTTGACATCAGAAGGTCAACATTCTTGGAAAAGGCAAGAATAATTGTGACCAACATCCCAGGAACCACTACGATATCTTACCTCTCCTCAACATCAATAGTAACCCGAAATCTCGCAAGTGTAGATTATTCTGATTACAATCAGACCTCTTCTAAAATATTAGTATTGGGCCTAGATGAAAGTGAAAGATCTATTCATCTTAAGCCTGGGGTATTATCTGTTTTTGATGCTTATTACAATACAGCAATTGAATTCAACGATAAGCTGTATGCTATTGGGCAGATTCGAAAACGTTCTAATGATTCAACTATATGTGAATTCGATCATTCAGGCATTGAAGTGTTTGATATTCCATCGAGCAATTATTTAAGGCGGTATAACTTTGCCCCGGCAGAGATCACTGACAAAACCAGCCAATTTACCCAAGCCACCCTCATGGGAAATTATCTTTTTCTGGTTGGGACACTCAATCAACCCGGACAATCTGCCAACCAACAGGTTTGGCTGACAAAAATCCCTGTTTCAGCGCTGTAGTCGCTCTGCGCACTTGGTGTGAACGGATCGTGTCAAGAAGAGGCAATAACTATTTTGGCAATGGCTTGAATTTTTTGTATTTTGCGAGAGAAATAATTTGGTTCTAAGATTAAAAATATACCTTTGTAAAAAAATTAACCTTTTTCGTAAATAAAAACAATGGCTTGAAACTCACAATTCCGAATCGAAAACTATCAAAACGGCTTCTTGACCCTGTTGAAACCGTCAAAAATTACGGCTTGCCAATTGCGAAACGCATCAACCAGCGCTTGCAAGAATTTGAAGCAGCTGAAAATTTAGAAGTCATCCGCTCCTTCCCCGCTGCAAATTGCCACGAATTAACTGGGCAATCTGCTGGTCGTCTGGCTGTTGACATTTCAGCAAATTATCGCCTAATCATTCAACCTGCTGAAGACCCTCCTCCTTTGAAAGCGGATGGCGGGCTGGATTGGTCAGCCGTAACCGAGATTTTAATCCTGGAAATTGTTGATTACCACTGATTCCTTCCCTTCCTCATACCTAACTCAACCATGTCTCCTAATAATAAACGACACCTCGAATTAGCCCGCGAAATGCTTTCTCCGCCGGGCGATACCATTCAAGAAACCATTGATGCCCTCGGCATGAGCCAAAATGAATTGGCCGAACGCATGGGCAGACCTACAAAAACCATCAACGAAATCATTAAAGGCAAGGAAGCCATCACACCTGCTACGGCCGTCCAATTAGAACGAGTGCTCGGTATCTCGGCGAGCTTCTGGCTTGAACGCGAACGACTTTATGTACAAGCGCTGACCGCCATCGAACACGATCAAAAACTGGACGCCTGGGCGCAAACCTGGCCCATTCAGTTTCCCATCAAGGCACTCCAAAAACTACACTGGATTCCCAAAGTAGAAAGCCCTGCCAAACTTGTTGCCGCTTTACTTGCCTTTTTTGGGGTCGCTACCCCGGATGAATGGACTTCTGTTTATATCGGCGAACAACTGCAAAACTCCTACTACCGAATTTCCCTGGCGCATCTTACACAACACGGCGCCCTATCTGCATGGCTGCGAAAAGGTGAATTGCAGGCTAAAGAATTGAATGTCGTCCCTTACGACCGGAAAAAATTTACAGAAAACCTCCTTGTCATCCGAAAGCTGGCACATCAACATCCTGCCGATTTTAAAGAGCAATTGCAACAACGCTGCGTGGAAGCGGGCGTTGCTGTGGTATTTACCCAGTGCCTGCCGAAAACCAATGTGAGCGGGGTGGCCCGATGGATCAATAACGGACAAACCCCACTTATCCAACTTTCAGGGCGCTATAAATCGAACGACCACTTTTGGTTTACGTTTTTTCATGAAGCCGGGCATATACTGAAACACGGGAAAAAAGACTTTTTTATTGAGGGCGTTGACGGGATTTCAATGGATGCGGCGAAGGAGCGCGAAGCCAATGAGTTTGCAGCGAATTACCTGATTCCTGCCGCTGAGTATAAAAATTTCACAGCCCGGAACGATTTCTCGGGGTCGGCAATCCTTCACTTTGCAGCGACGGTCGAAACGCATCCAGCAATAGTGGCGGGACGAATAAGCCACGAAGGCTTTATTCATTATAGTGAGGCCGCTTCTTTTAAAATCAAGGTGGATATTCTGGCAGAATGTGAAGACATTTGATGGATGACCAAACCCCTACGCTATTTACAAGTACATCGTTGTCATTTGCGTAACAATTATAAAGAAAGCCCCTCAAAACGGCGTAGCCGTGACATTCTGGTAGCCCCCCGGATGGGGGGCGTAAAAATAGAAATGCCGTAGGCATTGCATTATAATGTCACGCCTACGGCGTTCGGATGGGTGGACTGGCGCGGCTGGGGGTTACCAGAATGCCACGGCTACGCCGTTTCTGTGCGCTCCCAAAGCCCCGCGATTAAATTCCTAATCTTCTCCTCTTTAACCGCTATAAGCCCACGCGCACTCTCCACCATGGCCCGCTCGCGCTCGATTTCGGCGACGATTTTTTGTTGGATTGGAAGGGGAGGAAGGGGGATTTCGACATCCTTTAATATTTCAATATTGATGTTTTTTTGAGCCGCTTGAGGAGCAATCTGCTCTAAATATCCCTTCCTCTCTGCCATAATATGGCAAAGGAAATAGGGGTCAATATGTTCAAAGGGGATTAATCCAACTACAGAATCCGTAAAACATGCTGGATAATCAAGAATTGCAACGTCGCCAATATTTGCAGCAATTGTAATAAGCACAATTGTTGGCTCAAACAGTTTACTTACAGACAATCCAAGGTCGTTTAAAGTTTGAGAGTTAACGACTTTCCCTCCATGTGCCCGAACAACATCTCCCGTTTGTATGAATGGATATTGACCTCCATAAAATTCTGGAGCATTTCGTGGTCTATGGGAAAAGCGACCACGTTTTATCCCACACACCTCCCCCAATTTCACCCTTTCCCAATCCTCTTCCACCACAATATGCGGCTTATAGTGCTGCACGATTTGCCGTGCCCCGTCTGCTACTTTTTGCCATTGCTCGATTTGGGTTACGAGCGCGCGCTGGTGGGCTAGGGGCGGGAGGGGGATTTCAAAATTTAAAACGAATTCTTTAGGTAATCGCTGTAATCCTCCCGTTCCGGTCATTTGGATCTTGCCAATTTCACGAAACTCGGAGTAGGCAAGATTTAAATAAATCCAAACTGGTAGGGCCACCTCTTTTGCTCTTAATACAAAAAATTCACTTGAGCCAAAACCTATTCCATTTTTTAGATTTTTTGCAATGCCAGCCTTGCCATTTTCAAAGCAAGGAGTCACTTTCGCAAGAAGAACATCATTGTCTTTGAAATAAGTGTAACCTTTGTAAACTTCAGCCAAAGGCTTTTCTTGTTTATATTCAAAATCAACAGAATTTTCATTCAAATCTGCCATCGGAACGAATGAAACCATTGTTGCCTGTGAGAGGTCATTTAGTTCTGATTTTAAAGGATTCAATTCGCAAACATCCCCCAACCGCACCATCTCCCATTTCGCCACACCCGCCTCACTTTCCCGATACCGATCCATCGAAAGATTAAAATCCTCGCCAAACGCCGTCTTCTCCAACGAAAGCGCATCCAACTCAGCCGATTCGGGCAAGTCTTTTTCGCTCAAAATCGCCTCGCGGGTCTGCTTGAGGTACGTGAGTGCGGCAGGCAAGTCATTTTTTACACTGGCCCTTCGCTGAGCGCCAATCTCGAAACCATCGGATTGTATCTTGACAAAATGAATGCGGTCGGTCTTTTTAGCCACGCGGCGGTCCAGGAGCAAAATGCTGGTTTTCACCCCGCTATAGGGCTGGAACACCCCTGCAGGCAGCGATACCACCGCCCAGAGATAGCCTTCCTGCACGAGCATGCGCCGCAGGGCCTGATACACGCCCGAGGACTGGAAAATAATGCCCTCCGGCACAATAATGGCCGCCCGTCCCGTCACCGGGTGAATATGCTCCGCGATATAATCCACAAACAGCACTTCGGAGCGGTTGGCTTGGATCCGGTAGCGTTTGTTGGTTGATTTAAAGCCTTTCGGGGTCATGAAAGGCGGGTTGGCAAGGATGATGTCGAAGCTGTCGTTCCAGCGGTCTTCGTCGCTGAGGGTATCGTACTCGTATATCTTGGGGTCGGGGAACTGGTGCAGGTAAAGATTGACCTGGGCATTGCGGATCATGCCGGGGTCAATGTCGTAGCCCGTGAAGTTTTGCACCAGACGGCTGCGCTCGTCGGTGTTGAGCAACCCGCCCGCTTCAGACTTGGGGGCAGTATTCTGAGAAAGAATGTGTTTATAGGCAGAAATCAGAAAGCCCGCCGTGCCACAGGCGGGGTCCAGAATGCTTTCGTTTTTCTGCGGATTGATGACCTGCACAATGAAATCAATGATGTGCCGGGGCGTACGGAACTGCCCAGCATCGCCCTGCGAACCGAGCACCGAGAGCAAGTATTCATAAGCATCGCCGAGCCGCTCGCTGTGGTCGTATTTGAACTCCTGAATGGTTTTGAGGAAAAGCCGCAGGGTTTCGGCGTCGCGGAAGGGCAGGAAGGCATTTTTGAAAATACTGCGGAACAGCAGCGGCAAGTGCGGGTTCTCGCTCATTCGGGTAAGGCCCTCGCTGTAGAGGTTGAGCATATCGAAGCCGCCCAGGGAAGGGTCGAAGAGCCGTGACCAGGCATAACGCTCATAATCGCCCGTAAAAAAAGAACGCACCCCGCCCCATTCCACGGATTGCAAATCCATGTCGTCCATGAATTTATAAATGAGCGCGAGCGTAATCTGTTCCACCTGCGATTTTGGGTCTGGGACTTTTCCCACCAGGATATCGCGCGCGGTGTCTATGCGGCGTTTCGTTTCGTTGTCGAGCATATGTTGGGTTGGCTATCGGTTTTGGGTCGTCGTCCTGCACAACCGGAAGCCAATGGTATTGTACAAAGATTTGTCGGTGGTATAACCGTACCCACAATCTTGAGAACTAATTTTGCAGTAGTCCTGAGGCATATTGAATGCTCCCCCTGCGGTAACCTTACATATTGAAGCGCCTCCACAGCAATCAAGGTCAGCAGCGTCTTCGCACCATTCCCAAACATTGCCGGACATATCGTACAGTCCGATGCTATTGGGTTGCAATAACTCAACTGGGTGGGGTGCTAAAATGTTGTTCTTAGCACTGGTTTCAATACTCCAACCCACCAGTTCCAGTGAGTCGGAACCAGCAAATTGGAATTTATTCAAATCCTGGCCCGCAGCAGCAGCCATTCTCCATTCTGAAAGGGTGGGTAATCGGTAACCGTTTTTTGTTCGGTCAATGGTTACTATCCATATATTTTTATTGATATATAAAGTTGTGTCCCCCACTTTCTTGATGGTATAAACCTTGTCATACCCTTTTTGCTCACTCAACCAATTGGCATATTCAATGGCTTCATACCAATCAGCTTTAACGATTGGATAATTACCAATTATTCCCCAATTGGAGGAAAAATTGTAAATACTATTCCCTGTAGCCTCGCAGAACAGGTTGTATTGCCAAATGGTCACTTCGGTTTTTCCGAATGATGTTCCATATTTATCCAGTGCTATCATGGCTGGAAAATATTTTTCCTCCAGTTTTTTGAACAGCGATACATTCTTAGTAGCAACAATTCGCTTGGTCTCGTCAAAAGAAAGTGACCTGCGTTTGATGAGGTCCTGATCGTTTTTTGCAGCTCCATATTTCTGAATTCCAATCAGTGCCATACTATCATTTCCAATGGCACTGGAGAAATACGTAAGTTCGAGGATTTGATTGAGCACTTCTTGATTTTGGGTCGAAAAATTGTTGAATGCTAATATCTTATTAAATGCTTGATCATAATGGACATCAAAGAAATCGGCTTCAACGTCTTTTTGTAAGGTGTTAATCGTAAGCGTTAGGAGCTTTTCTTTAAACGAGGTGGCTCTTTGGGCTTGCGTAAAGGCGATGATACTGCTGATGATCGCAACCAATGCCAGGGCAACGGCGCCTATAGCATACATCCTGGCTTTTTGTTGTTTACGCTTTGCGGCAAATTCTTTTTCCTTAGCCTCATCTGCCTGTTGCCGGAGTTGATCCTTTTCCTGCTCTATCAGGCGGGCTTCTTTGGCTTTCAAAATTGGGGCAATCAGTGAATCATGGCTAAGTTCATAGGCAAACCCGGTGCCGTCGGCGAGCGGTTCGGGGCGCAACAGCCTCGATTCTACCAATTTTTGCAACAATGCGCTGTTGACGCCGTAATCACGTTCAATAATACCCGCCAGAAGGCTTATCCGGCGTTGTTCCTGCTCAAAGATCAATCCTTCTTCCAGGAGTTTTCGGGCGGCCAGTCGGTCTTCTTCCCCGGTTATAGTAGCCAGTTGATTCAGGTAGTAATTTTGGGAAATATCATCTAGGTCTCCGATATTATCCTGATTGATCTCTTTAATGTTGGAATCAATCACCCTTAACTCCAAGGCGTGACACAGCACCTGTAACTGAAAGGATTCGATGCTACGCTTGCCATTTTTCGTGAGGTAATGAATGATCTTTTCGACTGCCGGGTAGGTGTACGCAAATGGCGGGGAGCTGAAACCCGGTTTTTGATTCAGCGCGGGGTTAATGATCGCATCCTCTGCCTGTTGTACATCAAGTGGTTTTAATTCGTAGCAGTTTTTTAGAACAGTTGGCAAATAATCCTTTAATCCATTCAACAGGCTCATTTTATCATTTCTTATAGAGAAGATCACATGAACCTGAAACGGCGTGTACAACGTCTCTAATTGGCTGGCACTCAGGGTGTCGGCCGGGAGGCTGTTGATTTTGTTTCGGTAGCGTTGCGGGAGGGTAGAAAACAGGAGTTCTGCCAGTTGCTCTTTAAATTCCTGGATCATGGGCGCCGGGTAATCAAAAAGCTCCTCAAACTGGTCAAAAATCAAAATAATGGCAGCGTTTCCCCCATTGCATATCTGTTGTTCCTTCACATCATGCCACATGGAAGGCTCATTTTTGATGAGCAAATCAAGGAAGGTGTTTTCAAACTTGTCTTTGACAATATTACGCCGGGTGATATAGGTGGGCGTTTCTTTCTGATGCTCATTATAGGCCTTAAACCGAATGGGCACTGGTCTGAAGGTGCCTTTTTCTTCAAAATGAGGAACCATCCCGGCATTCAGTAGGGAGCTTTTTCCTAAGCCGGACTTGGAATAAAGTACGGATATCTGATTCAGGGCTACATACTTGGCAAGCGAGTCAATATCTTTTTCCCGCCCAAAAAACAGGTCTTTTTGTCCCGCCAAAAAAGAATGTGCGCCGGGATATCTGAAATTTTTCTCTTCGGAGTGCATATCCATGTTCAAATGTCTTGATTGGGTGTTGAATTAACGCAATTCCGTTTTTGCAAAATCCAGGATAGCGGTTCTTAGTTTAGCCATTCCCCGGTTGTATTCTTCAAGGGGAATAAACTCATGATTTAATTGGGTATTCAGCATTTTGAATTGCCCCCGATGGCCAAAATATTGACTGTCGTTTTTCTCCCACTTCCCTTGCTCTTTTAGAGTTGTTTCCAGGAGATCCAATGCTTGATCCACCTGGTTATCTGCAATAAGTTTCTGAATGTTAACAACCGGCGAAACCTGGGGCGAAACCTGGGGGTCTTTCTGTACTTTTTCTTCCCGAATTAATTGATCCTGCGTGCATTTTTCTAACAGGGTGTCTACAAAATGTTCCACACCTGAGGGGATTACCATCAGGTTGAATTGATCCTTGTAAATTTCAATGATCTTCGCCTCCTCACCACTAACCGAAACGTATTTGGTGGACTCTTCATTGACATGCAGGCCAAGTACCCGTAGCAGCAATTGCATATACCATTTTTCAAAAGGCAAACCAAGACAAACGAAGTGCCTGGCATTAATGATAGTACTGTTTACCTCTTCGGAGATGGGGCCTCCTTCAAGAATACTTTTCAGGAAAACAAAAAGATCGTCATACGTAAGTACTAAAGCCTCGTCGGCTTCTGCCTTTAGCCCGCCTAAAAGGTGGTAAACGAGGGGTGCTTCCTTGGTTGGTTTAGCGTCAACGACGGGTGGCTTATCTTTTCGGTAAACATCTTTAAGGTAAGGGCGATTTTCTGCAATTGAGATTTCATGAAACTTGTTATCTGGTGTTAAAAAAACAACCAAATTGAATGGAATCTGTACCAGTTTTTTAAAAATACGCTCAGCTTCCGGGAAAGAACCAGTGTAAAAACTATCCAGATCAGCGAGTACATCGTTTCGCTTGTTTTTTTTTCGAAAGTGAAACAGCCCATCAGGGTAAACGACAACATCCTTATCAATTTCGGCATCTCCCTTAAGTTTGGCATTAACCTGATCATCCAGGGAAGCACCCGCTCTGTTGGTGAAAACACCGGGGCCAATGCAGAGGATACATTTTTCATCCCTAATCGCTTTCAGGAGGGCAGACCATTTGACCTGGCTGGCGGGGTCGGGTTTTTCGTTTTTCATAATGATTTAAAAAGATTCTTCATCGGTATTATTACTTTCATCTCGTTCTTCTACTCGATTTTTCAACCCTATCGTCAACGCTCAAGACGATCTGTATTATTACTTTCATCTCGTTCATCTACTCGATTCGTGGCGTCTGCAAAAAAGTCAAATCGGTAATTCCCCGGACTATTAATCACCATTGGAACTGTAAGGTTCCTTCTAGTTCCAGCTTTAATTTCTGCCACAGGTCTTACTAATTCTGTAACCTTTATCCAAGCCCCACTAGTATCATCCATTCTAAATATTTCAATACACAAATCACTACTGCCGGCATCCAACGTACCGTCAGCGTCAGCTTCAATATTAAAGACATCTATCACAATGTCAAAGGTTTGACCAGCAGTGATACTTGAAGGTATTGTTCCCCCACAGGTTAGGTCCGCCAGATAAACCCTTGGCGAGTCTGCCGGGTTACAAAAAATATTGGCTCCTAAGAAGATGCAACAAAGTACCAAACCGTAAACAGAATAGATTTTCATTTTGTGAATATTTTTACCTTAGAAAATGGGTGTTCCAAATTTTTTAGCAAATGAAATGGATGTCCACTTTTAAAGGCGTTTTGTTCAGCGCACAAAGTTACTACTCCGCGCTCAAAACGGTTTTCAAAAGATTTTAATCTATTTTTGGCGTGTAAAACCCATGCTCAGGCCATAAATTGGTTCATCGGAACATAATCCTTCACATATTCCGGCACAACGCTACGCCATTTTTCCGGCACGGATTTAAAAGCCTGCCCTGCCGGGTGTGTGGTCAGACGAGCAAATTGTTTTGAATCCACAATAGTACGGAACTCGGGGTCCAGTAAGTAGGCCTCGAAATATTGGCGGACGAGGTTGAACTCCATTTCGGAGGGTTTGTATCGTGAATCAAATCGGTTGAATTCGTCGCTAAGCAGTTCACGGCGATTTTTGAGGTAGGGAATGAAGCCAAAAATGAGTTGCAGAATTTCGGTGAGCGATACCCGGCGGTCGCTGCCAATGGCGCGGCGGAGTTTTTCGATGTTGATAAAGTCATTGGGTTTTTCAAAAAGGTGGTCTACAACGTACTGCTCCGCAGCATCCCATTCAAAGTTTTTGACCATGGTTTTTAGTCGTTCATCGGCGCGGGCGGCTTCTTCAAAATGGCCGTACAGCATCCGGTCAATCTTCATGCCTTCGAGGCCGATCTGGGTTTCTTGAAAAGTGCGCAATTGATCCAGAAGATGCGTCTCATAGGTGTCAATACCTATTTTTCCACCGTCCGTATTTGGGTCAAAATCTGCTTTGCCTATTTGTAGGGTGGGCAAATTGAGTTTTTGATCATAGTTGAATTTTTCCTCGAAGTACTCGCAGTTGGCGAAGAAGTCGAAGAGCTTATACTGTGTTTTAGTTTTCTTGCCTACATCCTCACGTGTTTTCCGGTCTTTAATGATTTCTGAAAAATCGCAAAGCCTTGTGCCGCGTCCTTTGATTTGTACAAAATCAGTGGGTGAAAAAATGGGGCGCATCAGGCAGAGGTTCAGGATGTCGGGACAGTCATAACCGGTGGTCATCATGCCCACGGTGACACATACACGTGTTTTTGAAGTGGGGTAAAGTGCACTGAAACGACTGTTGCCCCGCAAAGAGTTCCCGGCAAATTGGATGGTCAACGTTTGAGCTTCGGGGATTTGCGAGGTGATTTGCATGGCAAAATCGGAATCGTATTTTCCAGGGAAAAGCACAGTCGCCATTTCGTTGAAAACTTGCGCAAGTTTGGCAGCGTGTTTTTGGCTGACGGCAAAGACAATGGTTTTGCCGATTTCGCCTGTGATGGGATCGCGTTCGGCATTGTCCAAAAAAGTCTTGCAAAAAAGGCGATTGGTGCGCTCGGAGAAAAAGGTCCTTTCGAAATCCCGGAGTCTGAAATTTTCTTCCGCTTCGTTGCCATCGTCGTCAGTCGTGACCACGGAAAATCCCTCTTCGCTCAAAAGTTCGGTGGTTACATCCGTGCGTGCATCCAGCACTTTCGGGTTGATGAGTACGCCTGCTTTCACGCCATCTATCAGCGAGAAACGGTAGGTTGGAATGCCATCTTCGCAGCCGAAGGTGGTGTAGGTGTCCAGTAGTAGGCGACGTTCTAATTCGCGGGGATCGCTTGCATGGAGTGCGGACTTGTCGGTCTTTTTAAGGTAATCGCGGGGAGTGGCGGTCAGGCCAAGTTTGTAGCCAATAAAATACTCAAACACTTCGCGGCTGTTGCCTCCGATGCTTCGGTGCGCTTCGTCGGAGATGACCAAGTCAAAATCGGTTGGCTTAAAAACGCGCTTGAAACGGTTCCCTGCCAGCAAGGTCTGTACGGTGGAGATGACGATATTACACTTTCGCCAGTCGTCCATTTGCTGTTTGAAAATGCAGATGTCGTAGTCGTTTCTGAGGTATTTGCCCAAGTCCTTTTCTGCCTGATTTTCTAATTCCAGGCGGTCAACGAGAAACAGAACCCTTCGGGCATTGTCGGTTTTTAGAAAAAGTTTGGCAGCGGCGGCGGCGGTAAGTGTTTTGCCGGTACCCGTTGCCATTTCAAACAGAAAGCGGGTTTTGTCTTTTTTTACGGCTTCCTGAATGGCCCAAATCGCTTTTTGCTGGTAGTCGCGCAGCAAGCGCAGGCCGTTGTCTTTCAAAAAATCAGGCCGTTGTGTTTCGTCTATCCAACGCGGGTCGCGGTCGAACTGGGGCAATTGAGTCCGGACAATAAAGTCAGAACCAACAGTTTCGTTGACAATGCGTTCGGGCTGTGGGTTGAATGCAGAGAACTTGATGGATTCTTCCGGACTCGGGAAAACGTGGATGGGTTGCGGATCACCGACTTTTAAATCCCAGAAGTAGTGCACATCGCCATTGGACAAAATGACAAAGCGGCAATTTTGGCTATCAGCATAACGTCGGGCCTGTTCTTTGGCCGCTAAAGGATGAATATGAGATGCTTTGGCCTCTAATACGAGGTAAGGAAAGCCTTTTGAATCTAGGAGAAGGTAGTCGAGGCGACCATTTTTGGCTTTTTCAAAATTATCGCCCAATGCGTCAAGCTGCGCATGGGTAAGGCGTGTGCCTTGTTCGAGTTGGATATTAGCAGATTTCCCAGCTTCCTCAAAGAAACACCAACCAGCCTCCCGGAGGAGATGGTCAATTTTTATGCGTGCTTTTGCTTCTTTTTGGGCCATAGGGTTGGCTAGGTTCTGTTTTGCCCCGCAAGTATAAGGCCAAAAGCCCTTACCCCCGCCAATAACAACTATGAAGCGAAATCCAAAGAGAAGTAAGGATCGCTTAGTGTCGTCAAAAGGATGCCAACAATGGAACCAACTATTTCACCCCCCCCGTATTCCGTACAGCCCTTGGCGAGGACGACAACACTGGCACAAAACACCCTGCGTTTCCAGAACAAAACCACCACTTTAGTAATAAGAAATAAAACTATTTGTTTTTAATTTCTGCAACCAAAAAACATTAAGTTTATTTGCACCCGCCTTTTTATCCGCCTTCCCTTTTGGGGTCGGTGGAATCCCGCCATCAGACTACTGGACATTTTGACATTGGACGTTAGACGCGATTCAGCAAGTGCATGATTTTCAAGTTTTTAGAGTACGAGTCCAATGTCAAAATGTCCAGTAGTCTGCCCGCCTATATCATTTCAGCGTATTGTAAACCCGCGTCGGTCATGTACCTCAACGCACATACTTTTTTTAGTCTCCGATATGGGACGTTTTCACCAAAACAATTGGTGGAAGCCGCATCAACACGTCCCGTAAAAACCCTGGTGCTGACGGACATCAACAACACGTCTGCGGCCCTTGATTTTGTGCGAGCCTGCAAAGACAAAGGAATAAAACCTGTTTTGGGCATTGAGTTTCGCGACGAACAACACCGCTTTCTTTTTACGGGCATTGCTCAAAACAATGCGGGCTGGGCCGCACTCTGCGCCCTGCTGACCGAACACTCGTTGGGCGGGAAACCTTTACCCGCCGTTCCGCCACCCATGGAAAACGTGTTTATCGTGTATGACCGGGAGGTAAAGCCCTTTGAACTTTTTCGCCCTTATGAATTGATTGGCATCCGTCCTTCAGAGACAAACAAACTGGTTTTCTCCAACTGGCGGCGCTACCCGGAGCGACTGGTTATCTGGCAGCCCATCACTTTTCTGGACGCCGAAGGCTACCGGCTTCACAAATTGCTCCGTGCCATTGATGCCAATACGCTGGTGACCAAGCTGGAGGGGGTACAAATCGCTCAGGCAGATGAATATTTTAGGGAAGAAGCCTCTTTGCTGGAGCCTTTCCAAAACCATCCAAAAATCATCCAAAATACCCGACGCGTGCTCGATGCCTGCTCCATTCGATTCGAGACGGGCTTGCAACTCAACCGCCGCACGTTCATGGGTACCAAAGAAGGCGACCTCCATTTGCTCAGTAAACTAGCGGAAGGGGGGTGTGATCGGCGCTATGGAGCAAACCACCGCCGGGCAAAAGAGCGCGTCAGCAAGGAACTGAAAGTGATCGCCGAAATGGACTTTGCGGCCTATTTCCTCATTACCTGGGACATTGTGCGCTATGCCGAATCGGCTGGATATCACCATATTGGGCGCGGCAGCGGGGCCAATTCCATCGTCGCTTACTGCCTTTTTATCACCGATGTAGAACCGCTCGAACTCGACCTTTATTTTGAGCGGTTTATCAATCCGCAACGCAGCTCGCCGCCCGATTTTGACATTGATTTTTCCTGGAACGAACGAGACGATGTGACCGATTATATTTTTAAACGCTACGGACGCGAACACACGGCCCTGCTCGCCACTTACAGCACTTTCCAACACGCCGCCATCATCCGTGAACTCGGCAAGGTGTTTGGCCTCACCAAAGAAGACATTGATGCCATCGTGGACCATTGGCAAAGCACCGCTCCCGGCACCTGGGAATGGACCGGACGAAAGACGTTGGATGTTGGACTTGGGACGTTGGATGTTCCCGGGCCAACATCCAAAGTCCCAAGTCCAACCTCCAAAGTTCCAAGTCCAAGTCCAACGTCCAACGTCCAACATCCCAAGTCCAACGTCCAACGTCCAACGTCCAACGTCCCAAGTCCAACGTCCAACGTCCAACATCCAACGTCCAATCTCCATCCCTGGGCAAAGCACATCCTCCACTTCGGCGAAATGCTGGTAAACTTCCCGAACTACCTCTCCATCCATGCGGGCGGCGTCATTATTTCTGAAAAACCACTAAGCCAGGTTACCGCCCTGCAAATGATGCCCAAAGGTTTTCCCATCACCCATTTTGACATGTATGCTGCCGAAGAATGGGGTTTTCACAAGTTCGACATCCTGAGCCAGCGTGGTTTGGGGCACATCAAGGACTGTGTTGATCTGGTGCGCGAAAACCAGGGGAAAGCGGTAAACGTGCATGACGTCGAACGCATCAAAACCGATGAACGAGTGCGGACTCAGTTGCGCAGCAGTCATTGCATGGGCTGTTTTTACATCGAAAGCCCGGCGATGCGTGGACTTTTGCGCAAACTTCGCTGCGACCATTATATCCATCTCGTGGCAGCGAGTAGCATTATCCGGCCCGGTGTAGCCAGTTCCGGCATGATGCGCGCCTATATCCAGCGTTTTCACCAGCCACATTCTTTTGAATATCCTCACCCGGTTTTTAAGGAACACCTGTCCGAAACCTTCGGGGTAATGGTGTATCAGGAGGATGTGATGAAGATTTTGCACCATTTTGCCGGATTGGGCCTGGATGAAGCGGATGTTATGCGTCGCATGATGACGGGCAAAAAACGTTCTTCGGAGGCTTTCGCCCGATTGCGGCAAAAGTATTTTGACAACTGTGCCGCCCGGCGTCATCCCGAAGAGCTTGCTAAAGAAGTATGGCGGCAGATTGAGAGTTTTGGCGGCTATTCGTTCTGCAAGGCGCACTCGGCAAGTTTTGCGGTGGAATCTTTCCAAAGCCTTTACCTGAAAACCTACTACCCCCTGGAATTCATGGTGGCGGTGATCAACAACTTTGGCGGGTTTTATAGCACGGAATTCTATGTGCATGAGGCCCGTATGTCGGGCGCGACCGTCCACGCACCTTGTATTAATCACAGCCGCAATCTGACACGAATCCAGGGCAAGGATGTTTATCTGGGCCTGATCCATGTGCGCGGACTGGAATCGCAACTCATCCAAGACATTGAACAACAACGGCTTGCATTAGGTGCCTTTAAATCCCTGGAGGATTTTGTGCGACGGGTACACATTTCGCCGACGCAGTTGGATATCCTGATTCGTATAGGGGCTTTCCGATTTACAGGGCTAAAAAAGAGTGAATTGTTGTGGGAAAAAAGCCGGGTGCTGACCCCGGAAAGCGGCATGGGGGCGAATCTGTTGTTTACGGACGAGGCCGATACGTTCCGTTTGCCAACGCTCGAAGAAGGCCCTTTTGATCAGAGTTTCGACGAACTGGAATTGCTGGGTTTTCCACTTTGCTCGCCTTTTGATTTGTTGGCCGACTGTTTACCCGCCGAAGCCTTGGTCTCAGAAAGTGAACACAATAATGCGGGCTTACTAGCCCGCGAGATGAACGATCATATCCATAAACTTGTAACGATGACCGGATATTATGTGTGCCGCAAAGACACCCGAACCGTCAAGGGCGAACTCATGCAATTCGGCACCTGGCTGGATATTGAGGGACGGTTTTTTGACACCGTACATTTTCCAGATCAGGTAAAAAAAACGCCTTTCCGGGGGCGCGGGGTCTATCGCATCCGGGGAAGACTTACGTCGGACTTTGGCTTTATGAGTTTAGAAACCCACCACATGGAACGATTGGCATATCGGGTGGATGGGCGGTATCAGGGATAACCCATTGATATACAAACCTATAAGGTTTCTAAAAACCTTATAGGTTTCGATTCCAATCCACCAATCCACCAATCCACCAATCACCAGTCCACCAATCCACCAATCACCAATCACCAATCACCCACCCACCATGGAACCCTTCGACCGCTCCATTCTTCACCTCGACCTCGATGCCTTCTTCGTCGCGGTAGAACAACTGCGCAACGACAGCCTGCGGGGAAAACCCCTGCTGATTGGCGGCAGCAGCAACCGGGGCGTAGTGGCTTCTTGTAGTTACGAAGCCCGCGCGTTCGGGGTGCGCTCGGCCATGCCCATGCGGCAGGCCCTGCAATTATGTCCTGATGCGATTGTGCTGCGTGGCGACATGGAGACCTACTCCAAACACTCCTCGCTGGTGCGGGCCGTGATCGAAGAACAGGCGCCGCTTTACGAACAGGCCTCGATTGACGAGTTCTACCTCGACCTGACGGGCATGGACAAATACATCGGCTGCTGGAAATGGAGCACCGAACTGCGACAACGTATCATAAAAGAAACGGGCCTGCCCTTATCGCTCGGGCTCTCGGTGAACAAAACGGTGTCGAAAGTCGGCACTGGAGAAGCAAAACCGAATGGAACAAAACTGATCGCAGCAGGCACAGAAAAAGGTTTTCTTGCACCTTTACCCGTGGGTAAAATACCCTCGATTGGTCGCGAAACAGAACGCCGGCTTTCACTCATGGGCGTGCGTACTTGTCAGGTTCTAAGCGAGGTGCCTCCGCGCTTGTTGCAACGGGAATTTGGCAAACATGGCCTCCTCATGTGGAAAAAAGCCAGAGGGGAAGACAACAGCCCCGTGGTGCCTTACCGTGAGCAGGATTCTATTTCCACCGAGCGCACCTTCCATACGGACACCATTGAAATGCATTTCCTGCACGATGAAATCCGAAAACAAACCGCTCAATTGGCCTACCAACTGCGTTCGCTGGGAAAATTGACCGCCTGCGTGACGGTAAAACTGCGCTACTCGGATTTCAACACCTTTACAAAACAAGCCAAAATCTCCTATACTGCACAGGACAGCCCACTTGTGGCGCATACCCTGAGCTTGTTCGACCGATTGTACGAACGCCGCCAGGCGATCCGCTTGGTGGGCATCCGTTTCAGCGAGCTGGTACAAGGAACGAGCCAACTCAACCTGTTCGACGATACGGAAAAGGAATCCCGGCTGTTGGATGCTATGGATAAGATTCGGGACCGGTTTGGGAAGGGAGCGGTGCGGCGGGGCGGGAAAGGGTAGGGTAGGGCGAAGGGAAGAAAATGAACCGAACCCCTTGACATTCAACAAACCTGCGTACCTTTGCGCCGTCCTTCGGGGCAATTACTTTTCATTTTTACAATTTTTTTAGTATGCAAAAAGGAACTGTCAAGTTCTTCAACGAGACCAAAGGTTTTGGTTTCGTGGTAGACTCAGCCACTGGCGAGGAAGTTTTCGTTCACGTCAGCGGATTGGTTGACAAAGTCCGGGAGGGCGACACCGTCACTTTCGAGACAAAAGAGGGCAAAAAAGGCTTGAACGCTGTCAATGTCCAACTCGCATAAGCGATCGCGGCATTTTGACGATACGATTCAAAAACTCCGGCGGGCAACCGTTCGGAGTTTTTTTATGATCGAAGAAATAAAAATCATTGATTCTCAATTAATTCATTTACCTTTGCCCCGTTCTTCGGAACAATTACTTTTCATTTTTTCAATTTTTTTAGTATGCAATCTGGAACTATCAAGTTCTTCAACGAAACCAAAGGTTTCGGTTTCGTAGTCGACACAAACTCAGGCGAAGAAATCTTCGTCCACGTCAGCGGTTTGGTTGACAAAATCCGCGAAGGTGATTCTGTCACATTCGAGACTCAACAAGGTAAAAAAGGCTTGAACGCTGTCAATGTACAACTCGCATAAGCGATTTAAGCATCTTGACGATACGATTCAAAGACTCCGACGGGCAACCGTCGGAGTTTTTTTTATGTGTGTTCGGCCCGGGATCTAACTCGGCGTTGCAATTCTACTCGCTTTTATTACCCTTTCCGGCAATAAACCCGGGCTTTGCCATCCAGCTTTACCTGTAATTCTTTGCCTCCGTTTTTTACCTTGCATACGGATGTTTCAGGCCGGATCTCGGTAATTTTCATCTCCCCGATCACAACATCGCGATCAAATTTTTGGCCGTCCACCTGCTCCTGTACGACCTCGACGAGCTCTACCGTCATGCCGTCGGAGAAACCAGAGCGCTGACCGCCACTTACCAGGACCGTTTCCGCCCCGTTTTTGCTAGTTTCTATGACCGCCAATACTTGAAATTTGGGCGTTAGGCTTTTTTGGATGTCGCTCCATACAAGGCCTGACACCGTTGTAGCCAGGTTGCGAAAAGCCATTTCTTCACTGCGCACCCGGTCAAATTTATCTTTATTGTAAGCGATCGTGCCTTCCCCGGACATGCTATAGGCATTGGCAAAAACAACTTCACCCGTTTGTACACTCACAAGGCTGACACTCAGTTTTGCATTGGCTTTAGCTTCGTACTTGTCGGGGATGGTTTTGGTAATCTTCTCAACTGCAGCAGGGGCGGGGGCAGCCGCAGGGGCAGAGCTTGTAGATGGATTGATCTTGTCTTTTGTCGGAGGATTCTGGATTTTAGTGTTTTTACCACTGCCAGGTTCCGCTATTTTGTCTGTTTTTGTGGCAGGAGCTGGTTGATTACTTGTGGTTTTTGCTGCAGGCGCGACCGGCTTGGTTTCAGTTATCGTCTTGTATTTTAGGGTACTGGCTTTACTATAGTTCAGCAAATCAATGTCTAAGAAAAAGTTGCTGCCAAAGGAAATTCCCGCTTGGGTGGCATCAGAGCGGGTCTGCTGTTGCATTTCGCGCTCTTTTTGAACCAGGTCGTAAATTTCCCGGTCTACGATGTCGAGTAAAAGTGGGTTCCGCGCAGCATTTTCAGATAGAATATCTTGCAATATACGCTGCACCTTAGCCGGAGCGGCGGCCGTGTTTTTAAAGGCTTGTAAAGCAAGGCTCGAACGAGCTTCGGATGGTGCAAAGGGGCCGATTGGGAAACCGCCGGCAGTACAGATCAGGGTTGTTCCCGCATTGAAATGTTCGGCTATCTTTTTTTCGCCTTTTCGTACTTCAAAGTTTCGAAGGGAGATCTGAAAGTTTTTGCCTTTGTTGATTTCGCCGATTTTTTCTGCGTCCCGAAATATTTGACCATTCGAGGTGTAGGTTTTCAAAACAGCATACACATGGAGTCCATCTTCCCGGTTTGGAACTATGATGGGCGCGTTGTTGAGGATAACTTCCTCAGCCTTTCCCTTGTTCTCTTTATGAATGGCGGTGATCGTTGCGGCCCCGGCGACCACGTTGTGGATCATGCCATTGCCATAAGCCCTGATCTGTTTGTTGAGCTGCATTATGGCTCGTGCGGAGTCGGTTTGTGTTTTAAATTCTTCGAAGCCTCTGGTCGTGCCGCTCGCGTCAAAGTTATTGAACATCAGGACTTTAGAGGTAGCCACATCCACCAGACGGGCGGTTAGATTGGCTGATGCCACCCGAAACCGGTCAACTCGAACAAACTTCTTTTTTTCATCGTAAATAGAATCCTCGTCAACACCGAGCTCAAAACTATTGATATCGAGCCGGAGCAAGTATTGCGCCCCGACCATATCATCCCAGAATTTGGTGGTTCTCAATTCCTGCGCAGGCAATCCACGTTTCAACATATCTACAGCTTTTGAAAGTTGGTCCTTGTTCACCACTTCATAAGGCGGGAATGCACCGCCAAGATTTTTCAGGCCGTTGGTAAAGGAAATGGAGATCTGCTCTGCTACTTTAGCCGGAATTCCGGGCGCTACCTCTGCGTTCAGCACCCCCACAATGGGCCGATAAGGTCGGCCAAGCGGGTCGTTGCCTTGCACGAATTGGCTGGCAAGTTTGGTTGTAAAAGAGAGCGAGAGTAGAATGAGTATTAAAGGTCGGGTCATGGATGGTTCAGCTTAGTTTTGAACAATTCGGCAGTAAAGTTTTTTGTTTGCCGCAAAATGCCTGAATATCTCCTTTTCCCCGGAACGTACTTTGGCATTGGCGAAATTTGCATTCTCCACCCGATCTACTTTCATTTTACCGATTGCAGCAAAACGCTCGAGCGACTCGCCGTCTATTTCTTCTAATTCAATAATAAAGACCTCTAGCATGGTGCCTACTTTCAAACCCTTGCCACTTCCACCGGCCAGCAATACGCGCTGGGTAGATTCACCCTTATCTTCAAGTGACCGCATTACCGTGATTTTTGCACCGCTTAGCCAGCGGTTGGCTATCCGATAAACCATTTTTCGGAGGTGTTTGCGGTAGTTTGCCGCAAAAAAATCCATTTTGTACTCGTCTGTCTCAATGGTGTTGCCTGTCGAGACATCCACGATCTTTAGCACAAACTTTCCCTCTTTTGAATGGTAATAGCCTTTAGCGATGAATTCTGCTCCAACGGCTTTGCCTTGTTCTACCACTTTCCCATCCATGAAAGCCTCCGATTTTTGCAACTCCAATTCTTGTTGAACGAGCTGTGTGGCTTCACGGTCAACCACCGAAAAGCTTCCGAATTTGACAAAGGACTCCACAATTTCACTACGGGCTTCTTTGGAAAAGGTCATAGCGGAGGGCTTGTCGCTTTCCAATGGAGCGACCCAAATCGAGGTTTTGGAATTTTGGGCTAAAAGACTTTGGGCTGCAAAAAGCAGCATAAAAAACATCGTTTTTTTCATCTATAAAAATTTTTCGGTATTCGTATTGACTATTGGCCATTGAACTAATCCACCAATCACCAATCACCTCTCCACCAACACACACTTCTTGTTTTCTGACAAATAGAGCAATCCCATGGCCGTCATTGCATTCCAACGGGCTGTTTCAGCGGCTTTGCCCTCCTTGTAAAAACTGAAAAGCCATTCATAGGTGGTCTTCAGGTTCTCGTCCACTTTAGGTTCAATGGCCGCAATGGCCGTTTTGGCTTCCCCAAAGCAAGGCGCATTGGCATCAATTTGACTGAGGATTTGAAGTGCTGTCTTGAAATCGTTGGATGCCACGGCAGCGTTTGCACGACTCATTTTATTCTGACATTCAGCCGTTTGTACCAGATCAAAATATTCCAGTTTTTTTGCGGCCAGCTCCTGAAAACATGGCGTGCCTTGGGGCACTGAATGCAGCATGGCAAAAGCTTCACGGTACTTTTTCTGCGAGGCCAGTTCAGTGGCAGAAGTATTGACATTGGAACATTGTGCGATGTAATGGTCCGAAATCTTTTGACGGAACGTTTTGATCGCTTTACTCAAGGCAGGATTATCGCGACGCATGGTTTGAAGCGCCCGGTTTACGGCTTCATCCAGATTGTTTCCGGCGCCGGATGCCTTGACGTCTTGTACCGCCAGCACCTCCCCGGTCATGGCGTTGGTTAGTTTGAGTTGGAGGTTGAGTTTTACCGTCAATTGGGTTTTGATTCCCTCTATTTTACCTTGCTCAAAAATGTCCAGTGCAGGCCGGATGACGAATACGGAAAATTGGTTGTTCGCCCCCTCGCCGACTTCCAGTGCCGAGAGTATTTGGCGGTCAATACGGTCGCGGTTGCTGTAGGACAGGTCTTTTCCGAGGGTGGTTTGGGCAAGCAGGATCGGAATAGAAGGGGCTTCCTGGGCCGAAAGGCTGAGGCTTAGCAGCACAAAAAGGAGTGTATAAGCTGGCTTGATCATCGGAGTTTAATTGATGGTGATAAAAATTTTGCTTCCCTGAACATCCCGCGTACTTTCGAAACCCATCTTTTTCAAGTAGTTGCGAAGTTCGGCAGCGAATTTTGTCGGGCGATAATTGTTGCCGTTGGCGTCCTGAAATGGAAGCCTGAGCTCATCAACGATCATCTTGGTTGCAGTGACACCTTGCAAGTGGAAATAGCCTTTAAAGGTGTTTTCTTCGAGCCATTTTTCCATCAATTCCGAAAACATTTTGCCGGTGTCGCCGACTTCGGTATCCATGTCCGTAGTGGCGTTTTCTGAGAATGTGATATTCAACGCAGCAATGCGGCCATTTTTTACGATTTCATCGAACTTGGATTGCATCGTATTCAAAAAATCCTCGATGATGCTTTCGGCGGCCTTCTCCGCCAGTTTTTCAAAATTGTCTGTATAGAATTTTGGCGAATTGCCCACTTTATTGGCCAGAGAGAGGCCACTAAAAGCGTCATAAGCGGTTACGATCACTGTTATGCTGTTGCCGCCATCGGTACGATTGACGTTCGCTTCGGTTTCCACATAAATATCGGCCCCGGAAAGTTCGATAATTTGTTGTTTTAAAGACGATAAGTTGTTCATTTCCATTGCTTTGTCGTTGTTTACCAGCTTGCTTTTGGCAACAAAGTCAACGGTTGAAAAACCGCGTTTGTCAAAACCTTCCTTGACCTTGGTTACGGCCACCCGGAGGTTGATATCATTTTCCAGAACCTTTCGCATGTCTTGGTTTTCCTTCGCAAAAGGAATTACCATGATGCTGGGTTGTATGCTTCGGGGCGTTTCGGTCGCGGGCTTGGGATCTTGGGCAAAAGCGTTGTAAACCAGCCCCAAAAAGAGGAGGGCGAACAGGTGTTTTCTAAACATATTTTTATGAGAGAGTAGTTACAAAAGAAATGGATCAAAGGCCGAACTTGCGGGTAATGCCGTTGGTCTCTAAATCGCGTCGAAGCGCATCCACATTGATTTTAACTCGTTGGGTAATGTTTTTGCGCCCTTTGCGCCCTGCAGCATAAGCGGATTGTGCTTCGGACAACATCATAAACGGTTTGTAACCGCCCTTGAAAAATTGGTCAAAATATGCGCTGTGTTGTTTGCGGGAAGTGGCTTCATCAGGCAGCATGGGCAATTGCTGCTGCGATCCGGGTATGCCCTTGAAAATCAAGGTACTGAATGCATTTGCTTCGGCATTCGAGATGGCCTGTGGCTTGGTGGGCCCGTAACCGCCAGCACTGACGAGTACCGTACCGGGTTCAGGAGCAGAGATAAAATTGACTTCCCCGCTAATGGTTCTGGCGCTGTTGCAAGCCGTCGCCAGAAGGATTGTGAGTGAAAAAAGAATGGGCAAATAGCTTTTCATGCTTCGTAGAATTTGTGAAGGCAAAAGTAGGAAAGATGGTGAATCGTTGACCACAAAGATGAGGCCCGGGAGAAGAAAACTGTATTTAGATAGCCTCTACGCCTTTACAAATTGAGCACTCAGCACTTGTCCGGTTTGTGTCGTCATTTTCACCCGATAAATTCCAGCAGGCAAAGTGTTTATGTGCAGGGATTTCTCCGGTTGATCCATTTCCAGGGCTTGAATCAACTTGCCGCTTTCATCAAAGATATCCAGCTTCTTGAGCCCCACCACATTGGTCAGGATTTTCACCAAATTACTGGCAGGATTTGGGCTTAACTCCATTGCGAGGGCTTCATTATTCGGGGCTTCGGGTTTTAAGCCCAGGGGGACGCTCAATTTGACGATCCATGCGTCACTCAAACCGTGGTTAAAGGACACGTCTCCATCGGTTGAAGCGCTTGTGCCGCCCACGATGACGGAATTGTCAATACCCTGCGTAGCCGATCGGGATAGGTCAGCACTCGATCCTCCCAGGCAGATAGAGGTTTTCAAAAGGCCATTTTTGTCAAATTTTACGATCCAGGATTCTACTCCGCCGTGATTTCCGATGACATCCCCATCAAAAGAAGTAGCTTCCCCGGCAAAAATGAAATCGTTGTCCGTTCGTTGGAAAACACTGTATGCCGTTTCATTCGATGAACCGCCAAAAGCATTTTCCCACAGCAAATTGCCGTCCGCATCCAGACGCAAAACCCAGGCGTCATTCCCGCCATGCCAACCCGTCACATCCCCATCAGAACTATAGGTTACTCCTGCAATCAGGATGTCGCCCTCCGTACTAAGGCACATCCCACGTGCGCCGTCGTAGCTGCTGCCTCCGTACGTTTGGTTCCACAACAAGTCCCCATCTGCCGAAAGTTGTGCGACCCAAACATCTTCTTCGCCTTTATTGTCACTTCCATTGAGGTCTCCATCAAAGCTGGAAGTCAAGCCACCTACGATCAGGGTCCCGGTATTCGTTTCTTCTAGGGTATAGAAATAATCAATCCCGGAGCCTCCGATCACGTTTTGCCAGATCAATGCTCCGTCGCGACCAATTTTTAGTGCCCAGGCATCCCAGTCGCCATGTACGCCATAGACATCTCCTGAATTGACGCTCAAAGTACCACCCACAATGACATAATTGCCGTCGGAGGTCTGTTGGATTGCGCGTGCATCATCCTGAGCGCAGCCTCCGTAGCAATGACGCCATTCCATATTGCCGAATTGATCCACTTTCACAGCCCAAATATCTTGTCCCCCGTGGTTTCCGTACACTTGACTGGTGTTTTTTCCCCCATTACTAAACGTATTCCCAACAAGGATGTAGCCGCCATCATTCGTGTTGTCCATTCCAACAACAACCTCGAAGTCAAGTCCACCGAGGCAATTTTGCCATTGTATGATGCCGTTATTGTCTATTTTGGTGAGCCATATATCAGCACTGCCGTGATTTCCGCTCACGTCGCCATTGTTGCTTTCAGTCAGGGAACCTACTAGAAATCCCCCGTCCAGGGTATTGATGATCTTGAAGGTAGTTTCATTGTTGGTGCCTCCAAGTGACTTTTCCCACTCAATGTTGGGTTGCGCGAGCAGATTGGTTGCGAAAAGGCAGAGAAGAAGAAAGAAGAATAGATTTTTCATGTAATGAATTATTTGTTTGAAAAAATAGATTGCAAAGGTTCGACAAAGTACACTCTAAAAACTGGACACTTATTGGCATCTTTACCAGACCGCAAAAACAATGCCGTTGGGAGATACCGCTAGTGCCGCATCCGCCGAATGGCTTGTGAATTGACGTGGCAGATTTTTTGTTCATCAAGGCGTGAGGAGGGCACAATGCGGGACATTTTAACCGACGAAGAACGCAGATGATCGGAAAATATGGCCGTCAATTCACAAGCCATTCGGCGGATGCGGCACTAGCATTGCTTTTGCGGTCTGGCCAACCGGTTTTATTATCTGGGTCACTTACCTTTGAGCAAAAGTTACACTGCTATGCTACGACCGTTTTTAGCCCTAATCCTCCTGGCTTCAACTCAGATACTTCTCGGCCAACCCGAGCTTGAAAAGCAACTCCAAACCCTCCTTATACTCGCCGAAGACGGCTCTACGGTAGAATTTCCTGCGGGGACCATTTCTTTATCAAACACGCTCTGGCTCGACGCAAAAAAGAACATCACGCTGCGCGGTGCCGGGCAGGGCAAGACCATTCTTTCGTTCAAAAACCAAAAACAAGGCGCTGAAGGCATCAAAGTCACCAATGCAGAAAACATTGTCCTGGAGCAATTTACGATCGAAGATTCAAAAGGCGACCTCATCAAAACCCAGCAGGTGCGCGGGCTCACTTTCCGGGATATCACCGCCCAGTGGACAGGCAAACCAAAAGCGTCCAATGGCTCCTACGCCCTCTATCCGGTGCAATGCCAAAACGTTCACATCGAGCGCTGTACCGCCATCGGCGCCTCCGACGCGGGCATCTATGTTGGTCAGTCCGATTCAGTTTGGGTGACGGATTGTGTGGCAAAATGGAACGTGGCGGGCATCGAAATTGAGAATACCACCCATGCCTGGGTCTGGAAAAACAAAGCCTACGACAATACAGGCGGCATCCTCGTGTTTGACCTGCCTGACCTGCCCAAAAAGCGCGGTGGTCCTGTCAAGGTCCACGATAATCTCGTGACACGCAACAACTTCCGCAACTTCGCACCCAAGGGAAATATCGTGGGAAAAGTACCGCCTGGTACGGGCGTTATGATTCTGGCGACCAATGACGTGGAGGTCTTCAACAACAAGATTTGGGATAACAAAACGGCCTCCACGGTCATCGTGAGTTATTTCATTGCCGAAACGCCCATCAAAGACAAGGACTACAACCCCTATCCATCACGGATTTATGTACACGACAATATCTATTCCATGGGCAAACGGATGCCGACCTGGAAGAGTAAACTCGGCTTTATTTTTTGGTGGAAATTTGGCAAAAAAGTGCCGCATATCCTTTACGACGGCATTCAAAACCCCGACTGGGTAGACGTCAATGGGAAACTAAAACCGGGCTACGAAATCTGCATTCGCAACAATGAAAACGGCACTTTTGCCAATATTCGGGCAGATAAGCTTGGGCTCTTTAAAGGCAAAATCAGTAAAAATATTCAGCCGTATGACTGCGAATTTTAAAATAGCCGCGCTGTTTATGGTTGCGGTCTGTACGTTGCAAGCATTTGCTCCGAACCTTCAGAAAGCACTGAATGTTGGATCAATGGAAGTAAAGCCCCGCCTCTCTGACTACGGTTTTTTTACTGGAAAAATATCAGATCTCGCACCCGCAACCCAAGTGTTCCCCTACGAGGTAAACGCCCCGCTTTTTAGTGACTATGCCGAAAAAGCACGATTTGTTTTTTTGCCAGCGGGGCAGGAAATGAAATACGATTCCGAGCGGTCGTTTGAGTTTCCCACAGGCGCGGTCATCATCAAGAACTTTTTTTATTGGAACGATGCCCGAGCACCCGAAAAAGGCCGTAAAATATTGGAAACCAGGCTTTTGATAAAAGATGAAAAGGGTTGGAAAGCCTTGGAATACCTCTGGAATGCCGAACAAACCGAGGCCATTTTGGAAGTTGCGGGGGCCAGTTTCCCGGTCTCCTGGATAGATTTAAAGGGCAAAAAACAAAGCATTGAATACATTGCTCCGAACCTCAACCAATGCAAGGGCTGCCACTCTTACGACGGACAATTTGTGCCCATCGGCATCACAGCCCGCCAACTCAACCGCGAGGAAAACGGTAAAAACCAACTGCTTGCATGGAGCAAATCGGATCGTTTGGCACTGCCCGATCATTTCGATCCATTAACCGCACCGCGCCTAACGGATTATCGGATCACCCATTTACCCGCCGAAGCCTTAGCGAAGGAGGGTCACCAATCCACCAATTTACCCGCCGAAGCCTTCCTGCCCGCCAAGTTTCGGCAGGCGGGAGCGAAGGAGGGTCATCAACCAGCTGCCCGGTCCTATCTCGACGCCAATTGCGCTCATTGCCACAATCCGCACGGCCCGGCCAGCACCAGTGGGATGTTTTTAGAATACGACCAGCCCGATCTTGAGCGCTTAGGGATTGGGAAGCCACCCGTAGCCGCCGGTCGCGGCAGTGGCAATCGCCGTTTTGGCATCGTGCCGGGCAAACCCAATGAAAGCATCCTGGTATTCCGAATGGAAAGTGACGACCCCGGGATTCGGATGCCGGAGTTGGGGCGGCAATTGATGCACCGGGAGGGTGTGGAATTGATTAAAGCGTGGATTCGGGAGATGCGATAGAACACTTAGAGAACACCGAATTTACTGAGTACACCGATACCGCGGAATATTTTAAGGGAACACCGATTTTACCGAGTACACCGATACCGCCGAATTTTGATGTTGTGGCCTGAATTTCGGTGGTATCGGTGTACTCAGTAAATTCGGTGTTCTCTAAGTGTTCTATCAAAAAAATAGCCCGGCGGAACTTCTCCGTCGGGCTTCATTATTACTGCTAAAATGTTGTGGTCAATTCTTTTCGCCTTTCTTTTTTTGCGCCTCCGTAGAGTTGGGTGGCAAAGTAGATTTGCTGCCTGGAAGCGGTTGGGCGGTGTTGTCGCCCGGTTTGGCTTTTTGCTCCTCGGTGCTGTTTCGAGGGGTTGGTTTACTTTGTGTATCTTTTGCCGAACCGGTGCTCGTGGATGGTTTGGGCGATGCAACTGGCTGGTTCTCCGAGCTGGTAGAAGGAGCCACCACGGGCTGTTCAATGGGTGTAACAACTGGCTCTGCTGCGGGCGTTTCGGTCGGTCTAGAAAACATCCAATACAGGCCAGCGGCTATTGTGACGACCAGTGCGGCCATCAAAACGAGCGATTGGGTTCCCCAGCCTTTCTTGGGCTGCGAGATGTTCGACTGGACGTGTTGCCACACGCGCTCCGAGGGGGTGTCCCAACCTGATTCTGCGGGTGAATCGGGGAGATTTTCAAGAGTTTTGCGAAAAAGATCGTCGATGGGGCTTTGTGCCGGTTGCTCAGTCATGGGTCGGATGGTGGGTTGTTTTGGGGGGTATGGTCAAGAGATAAATGATTTGTTGAGTATTTTTTTGAGGAATTCTCTGGCTTTGAACAACTGGCTTTTGCTGGTACCGATACTGATGCCCAGCTGTTCGGCTATTTCTTCGTGGCTGAATCCTTCAATGGCATAGAAGTTGAATACGGTTCGATAGCCAGGGGGTAGTCTTTGGAGGTACGACATCAGGGTCTGCGCGTCGAGATTGGAAGCAAAGTCTTCTTCTGTGTGGAATTTGCTTTCAAAAACGTTGAAATCTGGCACATCCCGCACAAAATCGCGTTGTTTCCTCAAATGGCTCAGTGCTGTGTTCACCATAATCCGTCGAATCCAACCACCCAAAGCCCCCTCGCCCCTAAACTGCCCCATGTCGCGGTAAACTCGTACAAAACCATCTTGCAGCATATCCTCTGCTTCTGCTCTATCCTTGGCGTAGCGGAGCAACACTCGAAACATCGGCACACTGAACTGGCGGTATAGTGCCGTTTGATGTGTCGAACTGCCTTGCAGTACGCCGCTTACAAGTTCCTGATCGCTGAATGATTGCATGTTTGGTTTGAACAAGTGTTTGATGGTGATTGGGGGAAATGGGTTGCCCGGCACTGGATTTTTTTTCTTTTCTTTTAAATTCGTTCCGGATAGTAGTCGCCTTTTTTGTCGAAATTAGCTCGACAAAGGTAAGGTAAGCTTGCTAAGTGCGTTCTTTGCAACAAAACCAATTTATATGTCTAGTACACTTTCCGCAGCCGAGATCATTACCCTCCGATCGCCCGAAACCGAGCAGGTCAAAACCATCCTGCCCTTGCTGCTCAAAGAACTCGTGCTGAATGGCTGGGTGAATGTGAAAAAAGGGAAAAGGCCCGTGCATTACCCTCTTTGGGGGGGATTTTTAATTTTAGCCATTGGCGCTTATGGGGCTCACATTGTTTTGGGCTTCATTGCAACGATCATTCTAATTCTTGCATTTCTTGCAGCTATTCAGCCTAAAATGCTTCTCTCGCTCACGCCGCTCGGAGAACAAAAACTCAAACATTTTGGCCCTAATTCGCCGCTATTGGTGCGAATCTTGCATTCGGTGGCATTTGCTCGTCCCCAAGAACATGACAATTGTACCAACAAAGAATGGCGCAAACATCTGAGCCAACAATACCCGGACAATGCATCTTTTCACAAGGATTGTCTGCTTTTCTCGCTGGAACACCAGGGCTTGGTACAATTGAAAGACCGAATTACCCCCCTGCGAACCCCTGCCGGCGACGCCGCTTTGGCAAAGGCAGAAGCTGAAATAGAACTTGGTTACGAGCTTCCCCGCATGCTCCGGGAAGGAAACCCTCAAGCGGCTGTTTTGGCCGCCAGCCTCGGTGGCATGCTGCTGCTGGTGCCCAATATGGAGGGATATTTTTACACCCTTATGAATACGCCGGGCTTCCCGGAAATGGATTTGGATCAACAGCAAAAAAAAGCCGCCGGTGATACCTATGTCAGCGGTAGCGATTCGGGCTCGTCAGATAATGATGAAAAAGAACAGGATGAACCCGACGCTGACAATGGGATGGACTGGGGCGAGAATGCTGATTTTCTGGACGGAGATCTCGGCGACGGCGGCGATTCGGGCATCGGTACCGACGCTGGTTGCGGCGTAGGTAGCGATAGTAGTGATGGAGGCGGCGGAGATGGCGGAGGATGTGGTGGCGGATGTGGAGGAGGAGATTGAAAATCAGAGCGCATAACAGGAAAATGTAAAATTATACCTGTGAAAACCAATGGTATATGCAAATTGACCATCCACTTTGGCAGCGCATCGCGCAGTATCACCCTGACAATTCCAGGGTAACGCTGCCTTTTTCCAAACGGTTGGCAATCGAAAATGGCTGGTCGCGCCGATATGCATTGCGCGTGGTTGAGGAGTACAAACGCTTTGTGTTTTTGGCCTGCACGGCCCCGCATCCTGTCACTCCATCGGAAGAAATAGACCAGGCCTGGCATTTGCACATGGTGTACACACGCTCCTATTGGGAAGATTTTTGTGGAAAAATTTTAGAACGCCCGCTACACCATTCCCCAACAGAGGGTGGCAAAAACGAACTTTCCAAACACATTGCGCAATACGAGCAAACGCTCCACACCTACCAGGAAACTTTCGGTCAGAAGCCGCCATCCGATATATGGCCGTCCGCCCCACAGCGTTTTAAGGCAGGATTGTGGCGTTGGGTGAGCCTTCGGAAATATTGGGTGATTCGGAAGCCGTTTTAAACCCCATCCCGATTTTCCGCACAAACTCCCACACCACAATACCTGCCGCTACCGCAACATTCAGCGAATGTTTGGTGCCAAACTGGGGTATCTCCAAAACCCCGTCGCACAAAGCAAGTGCCTCATTGCCAACACCATCTACCTCGTTCCCAAGTACAAAAGCGAAACGTTTTTCTTTTGAGGGGGAAAAATCTTGCAGCCATATCTTTTGACTGGTCTGTTCGATGGCGAAAACTTCGTAACCCTCGTTTTTTAAACCTCGAATAGCATCCGCAGCACTGGAGAAATATTCCCAATCCACCGAATCCGTGCTGCCGAGGGCCGTTTTCAAAATCTCCCGATGGGGCGGTTGGGCGGTGATGCCACAGAGCAGGATTTTTTCCAGGGCAAAAGCATCGGCGCTGCGGAAGATGGAGCCGACGTTGAGGCCGGAGCGTACGCTGTCGAGTACCAGTACGAGCGGGGTTTTGGGACGGGTTTTAAAGTCGGGTACGGACATTCGGCCCAAGTTTTCCATGCTAATTTTTTCCATGCCGCAAAAATGAGGAACTTCGCGCTCAATTTGCAAACCCCAACGGCCCGCTTCCACGCAACGGCAATGATAAATAACACGCAACCCCCCATATTCCCAACCCTAGATTTTTTACGCGCCCTGGTTTTAACGGCGGCGCAAACGGCGGTTAGACCAATGCCCTGGGCGACGGTGTGTTTTCTTTTTCTGAACTCATTACAAGCTCAAACCATTGCCCTCACCCGCGCTCAGCCTGTGGGCAACACCGTTACCGTACGTGGCATCGTCACCAACGGGCCGGAGCTGGGCAAAATCCGCTACCTTCAAGACGCCACAGCAGGCATTGCAGCTTATCCAGGAACGGGTTCGGTTCCAGGGTTCGACGAAACTGTGTTGCGGGGCGACAGCATTGAGGTGACCGGAACATTGGTCTCCTATCATGGCTTGTTGGAAATCACTCCGATTACTTCTTATAGTATCCTTTCCACCGGAAATACCCTGCCGCCGCCCAAACCCATTTCGTTTTCCCAGATTTCGAATGATTTTCAGAGTCAATTGCTTGAATTTGAATGTATTACATTTGGAAATGCCGGCGGCAGCTTCGGCAATGCGGGTTCGTACGACGTAACTGACTCGGAAGGAGCATCTGCCAAAATTTATTTGCGCAGCGGTCACCCGCTCCTTGGTGGCAGCATTCCTTTAGGGCCAGTAAGGCTCAGGGCTATCCTTTCCCAATACGACAATTTTCAACTTCTGCCCCGCACTATGGATGATTTCGTGGGGTCTACCTGTTTCTTTTTTCCTGAAAAATTAGAGCAATCCAATATCAGCACTTCAGGCTTCCAAGTCAACTGGAAAACCAGTTTGCCCGCCGATTGTGAACTCCGAATCGGCACAGACCCCAATCCCAATATCTCCTTGCCTGTGACGGGTTACACGACCGACCATGGCTATATTTTTACAAACCTCACACCAGGTAGTATCTACTGGGTGCAAATCGTGGCCCGACACAACGGGGAGACCATCCTTTCTGAACCAATACCTTTTGCCACCCGCTCGCTTTCGTCCGGGCAGATAAAAACCTATTTCAATAAAGGCATTGACCCCGCTTTTGCCAATGGGTTTGTCCCGGATGGGGAAACCTATCAAGATGTGCTGAATGAAACCATTGCTCGTATTGACGCAGCCCAACAAACCCTCGATGTGGCGATGTACAATAATAATCGCGACGTAATCACCCAAGCCATCGAAGCGGCCCATGACCGAGGTGTCCAGGTGCGTTATGTAACAGCCATTAATGCCAGTAATGTGGCGCTTGACCCTGCCCCGTCATTCCCGGTGCTTTATGGGAACAGCGAAGCCCTCATGCACAACAAATTTATGGTGATTGATGCCGATATCACCGACAAAGCCTGGGTGATGGGTGGTTCCATGAATTGGACCAATCAGAATATCGTCAACGACTTCAATAATACCTTGTTTATTCAGGATCAATCACTGGCGCGTGCTTATGAAATTGAGTTTGAAGAAATGTGGGGCAGCGGGGGGTACCTGCCTGATACGCTCCAGAGTCGTTTTGGATCTGCTAAACGTGACGATACGCCCCATCAGTTTATTATCGGCGACCATCGGGTAGAATCGTATTTTTCGCCTTCCGATCAGACCACCAGCCACATTGACAGAGTACTTCGAAGTGCTCAGCGTGAAGCGCTTTTTGCCGCTTTGTCATTTACCAAAAACGAACTGGGCGATGCTTTGGTGGATATACACAATTTCAGCGTTCCTGTGCGTGGCATTATGGAGAACATCGGGGATTCTGGTGCAGAATTTACACGCCTTTTATCTTTTGGTGTGAATGTTCGCCACCACAACCTGTCGGGGGAATTTCATCATAAATATGCGGTGGTAGATGCTTACAACTGGGATTCTGATCCAACCGTGGTGACGGGTTCCCACAATTGGTCCACCGCTGCAGAGACGGCCAATGACGAGAACACCCTGGTGTTGCACGATCCGGCCCTGGCAACCTTGTTCAAAGCAGAGTTTGAAAAACGCTGGGGCGAATTTCCTTCGAGTGTGCAATCTATTCAAAATCAAGTCATAAACGTATTTCCAAACCCGGCAGCCGATTATCTCGAACTGAACGGATTGCCCGAGGTGGAGGGCATGTTTTGGATAAAAAACGCCCTGGGGCAAGTCATTTTTTCGGAAAGTCGTGGCATGCAAATGCGTTCCATCCTGCGCGTTGCGGATTTAAAACCTGGCCATTATTTCGTTACATTCGTCAGTGCTCATGTCGTTGCCAGCGTTCCGTTTCAAAAAATTTAAAGTAGCCCAAGAAGGTGCGGCACAGCCCGTTGGCACTGATGCCGTATTGCTCGGTGCCTGGGCTGATGTACGTGGAGCGAAGCGATTTTTGGATATCGGGACCGGCACGGGCGTGGTGGCCTTAATGATTGCGCAGCGTTTGGATTCTGGAATCGGCGAACAGGATCAAAACGAGGCCACGGACACGAGCTGGAACGGAATGGCAGTAGAAATCCACCCGCCTTCTGCCGCACTTGCGAGAAGCAATTTCGCGGCCAGTCCTTGGTCCAGGCAATTAGAAGTTTGGGAAGGCTCGATTCAAAAATTTGAAAATATTGATAGTCTCACTCGAAGTGAGCCCATCAATATGAATCGGTCCCACCCTTCTTTCGACCTCATTGTCAGTAACCCACCTTTTTTTTCTGAACTAACCACTTCGCCCGACAAAGAACGTAGCCTTGGCAGACACACTGCCACCCTTTCACCGGGGGATTTAATGGCTTGTGTTAGCCAATTACTTGCTCCAAACGGCAAATTTTGCGCAATTATGCCCGCACTTGAAGGCCGCCGCCTCTGCGAACTTGCGGTGCCGCTGGGGCTTTACTGGACTAGAATAACGGAGGTGCATAGCCGACCAAAAAAGCCTGTGGAACGTTTGCTGATCCAATTCGAAAAAAGCCCCTACGCCTTCCAGCGGGAGGATTTCAATATTTATGCAGGAAAAACGGGGAATGAATATGCTCAGGAGTTTCTGGAAATGACTCGGGAATTTTACTTGTAATTCAGTGCATTACAGATGGATTAAATCGCCCACCCGAATTACTGATTCGTCCTTTCCCAACCACACCACGTTTTGTCCAAACAGGATTCTGTCGCCAAATTTCCGAAAGGTAGCCAGGGTTTTTATCGGCTCTGCAGCTTGAACGGCAGTGTCTTGATTGGTGGTTGGGATGCTACAGCGGGCGCAGGGCTTCACCCCTTGGAATGGCTGATGATTGATGGAAAATCGTTTCCAGGAATCTTCCTCAAATGGCTGACCACCCGTAAACACAAAGTTGGGCCGGAAGCGGTTCATCGGAAGGGGCTGTTCTAGGCGACTGTTGAGTTCGTCGAGCGAGGCCTGTCCGATAATCAGGTAAGGAAAACCGTCTGCAAAACTGACGTGGTGTCCCGGTGGAGCATACCGGCCATCGGCTCGACGGCGGGTCGTATCAGGCATGTACACCAAGTGGAGACTTTGCCCCAATTGCGCTGAAAACCATTGATTTATTGTTTCAGGCAAAAGCCGGGCAGGGCATTGGTCGCCCCAAACCTGCACACGAACTTTGGGTAAATCAGTGGGCGTGATGTCGAGCGGGATATGCACTTTTTCCGATGGGCGATCTTTCCAAAAGACACGGAGGGATGCGGGCTCGAGGGCCGTGCCGAGCATGGCCATGCGCGGGATTTCACGCTGGGAAACGAAGCGCCCGGCTTCGTCAACCAGCATCCAACGCCGGTCATGACGAAGCCCTCGGCGTTCAGGGAAAGCTTCTTGCAGCTGGATGCCGCCCAGTGATTTGATGGGGTAAACCCAGATTTCGGAAAGAGTGTGGGGGAGTGTCATGGTGATATTAGGTCATTGGGGTCATTTTTACCCGCCGTAGCCTTGGCGGAGGAGGGGGGTCATTTGGGTCATTAGGGTCATTAGGGTCATTTTTCCTCCTGAAGCAATATTACCCTGAATTTTACACCATCATAGCGATTTTCAGGCTTTTCGGCATCGTGAAGCACTTGTAAAACCGCAGATTTTTTTTCTTCCTTTTCTTTGGACAAAAACAATGGGGCGTTTCGAACGATCAACACCACCTCTTGTTTTCCCACAACTTCAAGGGAACAAAGGCAGTCAAAAAGTGCATCCAGGTTTTTGCCAAAATAGTCGGGAAAAAACAACAATTTAGCAATTTTTAGATAGAAACTACGCAGCGTGCGGGTTTTTGCAGCGTCTATTTCGACCACAAAAATGTGTGGAGGGAAGTCGGGGAGGGAGTCGAGGTGTTCCATACTCAATCTATTTTCAAAAAGGTTTTATAGTGGTCTTTCGAGTAGTAGGCACTATGGTCAGAGCCTGTTACGAGGCGTTCCGGCCCTCTATTTTGGCCTTGAATTTTAGGGTGTACGTCCCATTCTGAATAACGGATTCGTTTGTTGTCTGTGCCCTTTGCTGGCAGGCGTTTTTCTCTGTTTTGAAATTCACGTCCACCCACTATACCCTCGGGCGCATGTCCATTGCGGCGTATAAATTGCAATACTTCAAGGACATACGCAGGCGCTTTAGTACTATTTTGAGTTGTATTTTGGCCTGTTTGGGAAGTCGGTGCTGGTTGTCCAATGGGTTGAGCCTGATGTTGCCGATGCCACACAAACCAGGCCACAGCAGCCAATGCAGCAAGGATAAGTAATCTGGCGATGAGGCGTTTTTGTGGAGAAGGCCGCTGCATTTTTATTGGACAATTTGACAGGCAAATGTAGGGATTGTACAGGAGCCCTATAGAATTTTAGCATGGAAAGTCCGCACCATTAAAGCCCAAAAAACACATGAGTCACCCCGAAATTCAGGATGACTCATGTGAATCAGGAGTCGAAAAAAGACTTAAATAGAGTACAATAGCCGCCGATTACAGCACCTTCAACAGTTCTGCTTCCAGATTGTCGCGGGGATTGACCGCCACAATTTTACCGTCTTTTCCAATAAGGAAGGTCTTGGGGATAGAACGGACACCATAGACACCCGCCGGAGCAGAGTCCCAAAACTTGAGGTCGCTGACATGGTTGCCCCAAACAAGGCCGTCTTGTTTGATTGCATCTACCCATTTTTGCTTCCCGTCTTCCCGGTCGAGTGAAACGCTAAACACATCAAAACCTTTGCTTTTGTACTTGTTGTACACTTCTACTACATGAGGATTGGCTTTGCGGCATGGGCCACACCAGGAAGCCCAGAAATCGAGGAGCACTACTTTTCCTTTCAGGGAGGAGAGGGTGCGAACTTTCCCGGTTGGGTCTGGAAGGCTGATATCTGGGGCAGGCATACCTACTGTGATGCCTTCTCCTCCCCCTTGCTGCTGGGTTTGCTGCGTTTCAAGGCGGGCGATCATGCCAGTGAAATCCGATGCATACTTCGTGCCCGGCATGGCGGCGGAAAGGGCTTTTTCCTGAGTCTTAAAATCGGCCATAAACGGCGCGGCATTTTGACCAAGCAACTGGGTGGTCAGGAAGGCCTGCATCAGCGGGGTACAGCCGCGTTGGATGTATCCTTTGGCTTCTTCAGGCGCTTTTAATTGTTTCGCTATCAGATCTTTGACAATTCCGGCATAGCAGGTCATGGTCTCGGAGCCTTTAACCTGCATCTCCATGCGGTCAATGGTGTTAAGATCCGCCGTGATATCCACGACGGTCTCTTTGCCGTTCAGGAGAAAATAGACCTGTTTTGCGCCAATTTTGAGGCGGTAAAGGCCTTCCTCCCAGGGTTTTTCCGATTTGATTTCAAATGCCCCATTTGCATCGCAAGTGGCTCGACCCAGGCTCACATTGGTGCGGTCGAAATGGGCGAGGTCCAGGGATACCTGAAGGTTGGAAGCACCTGTAATGGTGCCTTTGATGGCATGGCCATTGGCTTGGCTGTCGCAGGCGTTCAACACCGCGAAAACCGGAAGCAAGAAGAGAAAAAGAGATTTTAACTTGTTCATTTTCAGAAATTTAAAAAGAAAAATTGCGCTTTTTTGCTTCGAAAATATTCGCAAACAGCGCGCAAAACTGTTTAAAATTAGTCGTTCATAATTTGGGAAAGAACATGGTCATACGTCCGCTTCCAATCCGTCACTACCCCCCAATCTTCAGCATCTACCACCACGTTTTTGCCTTTTACTACCCCCAATTTTTCAAACGCCGCATTTTCAGACTGCAAAAAACGCTCAAATTCGCCTAATTGTTCTGTCCGCACGCTGACGATTACGCGACTTTGTGCTTCACCAAAAAGCCAGGCGTCTTTCCGGATTCCGTCCTTTGAAACTACCTCAAAGCCCAGCCCGCCTGGCATCGCGCTTTCCAGAAGATTGGCAAAAACGCCTCCATCACTCACATCGTGTGCCGATTCCACAAGTTTCCGACCAATTGCATTTTTCACCACTTGTTGGATCAAAAACTCCTCTTCAAGATCGAAATGCGGGCAAGGACTGTGCTCTACGCCTAGGATACCGCGCAAATATTCGCTGCTGCCGAGGTCTTCGCGGCTTGTACCGATAAGGTAAATTGCGTCTCCTTCCTGCTTGAAATCGAGCGTCATCATAAGCTCATAATCGTCCAGCATTCCCAACATTCCGATGGTTGGAGTGGGATAAACCGGGACCGTTTGGCCGCCTTTGGTGTATTGGTTGTAAAAACTCACATTGCCACCCGTTACAGGGGTTTCGAACTTGCGGCAAGCCTCGCCCATGCCCCGGATCGCCTCGGCAAACTGATAATAAACTTCCGGGTTGTAAGGGTTGCCAAAGTTCAGGCAATTGGTAATAGCCACAGGCTCACCACCAGCACACACGATATTTCGCGCAGCCTCCGCCACGGCAATCATCCCACCCTTGTGCGGATCGGCATAGACGTAGGCCGAGTTGCAATCAGTAGTTAGGACAAGCGCCTTTTTTGTGCCTTTTACATATACAACAGCTGCATCAGAAACGCGGTTGGTAGTCATGGTAGCGGTTTGCACCATGGAGTCGTACTGCTGCGTAATCCAGTTTTTGGAAGCCAGATTGGGGGAATTCCAGAGTTTTTGAGCTGCTTCGCGGAGGCTGGGGAATTGAGATAATTCCTGCCTGCCGGCAGGCAGGGGGATATTGGAGATATTGAATTTTTCAATTTCATCCAGATAATCCGGGCGTTTTTGTTCGCGAACATATACCGGTGCACCACCGCCCAATACGAGCGGATCAGCGGGTACATTGGCTACTAGTTTCCCTTCGTAATGGTATTCCAGGATGTCGCCTTCGATGGTAACGCCGATTTGGGCACAATCCAAATCCCATTTTTCAAAAACGCTGAGAATTTCAGATTCCCGGCCGGGTTTCACCACGATGAGCATCCGTTCCTGGCTTTCGGAGAGCAGGATTTCCCAGTCTCTCATGTTGGCCTGACGGGTGGGGACTTTGCTCAGATCAATACGCATCCCGCATCCGGCTTTGGCACTCATTTCGGAAGTGGAGCAGGTGATGCCCGCCGCGCCCATGTCTTGCATCCCTACGATGGCTCCGGTTTTGATGGCTTCCAGCGTGGCTTCCAACAATAATTTTTCCTGGAATGGGTCGCCGACTTGTACCGCAGGTAAATCTTCGTGGGAGTCTTCACCCAAATCGGCGGAAGCAAAAGTGGCGCCGTGGATGCCGTCTTTCCCCGTAGCCGAACCGACGATAAACACCGGATTGCCCGGTCCTCCTGCCGTTGCGCTCACGGTTTCGCCTGCTTTCACGATGCCTGCCGACATGGCGTTGACCAAAATATCATGGTTGTAGCAAGGCATAAAATAGACCTCGCCTCCAACGGTGGGCACACCGAAACAGTTGCCATAGTCGCCAATGCCCTTTACTACCCCCCGGATGAGGTTTTTCATGCGGGGCGTGTCGGGCGTTCCGAAACGCAATGAATTGAGCGCGGCAATCGGTCTTGCGCCCATGGTGAAAATATCGCGGTGAATCCCGCCCACGCCCGTAGCTGCGCCCTGGTAGGGTTCAATGGCAGAGGGGTGGTTGTGGCTTTCGATTTTGAACACGCAGCCGAGTCCACCGCCGATGTCTACAAGACCCGCATTTTCTTCCCCTGCAGCCACGAGCAGCCGTTTTCCGTCGCGCGGCAGGGTTTTGAGTTGGAGAATGGAATTTTTGTACGAGCAGTGCTCGCTCCACATCACGGAAAAGATGCTAAGTTCGGTGAAGTTGGGCACGCGGCCCAAGAGCTGCTTGATTTTTTCGAATTCATCGGCAGTAAGGCCGAGGCTTTTGGCGGTTTCGACGGTGACGTCCATGAAGGGAGCGAGAGAGGTGAGAGGTGAGAGACGTAAAAAAGTGAGTGTTTAAGCCGCTATTCGAGCCATGGTTAATTATTTGAAGGGGCAAAGTTACAAATCGTGGCGGTTATTTTGAGCAGTTATGCTGTGCCAAAATAAAAGCCCCGTGCGAAGGGAAGCACGAGGCGGGGGAATTAGCGTACAAGAAATTATTGCGTGTTTTTTGTTCTCAAAGGCAATGTTTTCTGGATATGGGTTGCTAAAGAATGTCGAAAACTTTGAATGCGTGAACAGAACGGTGCGATTTTTATGAAATATTTCTCGTTAGCCATTGATCCAACTCCATCAACTAACTAACAATACAAAATACGACGTCTGGTTCTTGGAAAAACCTAATCTTGTGGCCTTAATGACGATTCTACAAAAATGATCATTGTACAAGACAAACTCGTGAGCGACGACGTGGTGGAGCAGCAGTTCATCTGTAACCTCTCTGCTTGCAAAGGCGCCTGTTGCTGGGAAGGGGATTTTGGTGCGCCCTTGGAAAAGGGCGAACTCGCCATTCTGGAGGATATTCAAGACAAGGTGCGACCGTTTTTAAGCTCAGCGGGGATCGCTGCTATAGAGGCACAGGGGCCGCACATATGGTACAGTGGCATGGACGAATACGGTACCCCACTCATCGAAGGTGGCCCCTGCGCATACATGACGTACGATGCGCTCGGCATTGCACAATGCGGCATCGAAATGGCTTGGCGTGCTGGTGAGATTGACTTTCAAAAACCTATTTCCTGCCATCTTTACCCCATCCGGGTATCCAAATACGATTACTTTGATTCAGAAACGCTCAACTATGATCGTTGGGACATTTGTTCTGCCGCTTGTCAGTTGGGTGAAAAAGAACAAGTGCCTGTATATCAATTCGTAAAAGCGGCACTGGTTCGAAAGTTTGGACAGGATTTTTACGATGAATTGGATGGGGCAGCCCAGTTTTTGAAAGGTCAAGCGGGATAAGTTTTGGGTTTCAGGCAACGGGCGAAACGAGGAATTTCACGCAACGGCGCAACGACGCAACGTTTATTCTACCCCACGTTGCGCCGTTGCGCAGTTGCGTGAAACCCTCGTTGCCCAGTCGCCCCATCTTTTCTTTAAATACTTTCAACTTTTCAACGGCAAACTTACAACTGCCCGTAATTTCGCCCGACCAAACCTATCCAGCCTTGTCTTCCACCACCCAATCCCTTGTCAAACTGATCGAATGCCCGCGCGACGCGATGCAGGGCTTGCACGATTTTATCCCAACAGAAACCAAAGCTAACTACATCAACCAACTATTGCGCGTGGGCTTTGACACCCTCGATTTTGGCTCTTTTGTCAGTCCCAAAGCCATTCCGCAAATGCGCGACACGGCGGAGGTATTGAGCAAACTTGATCTCAGCAATACTGCTACCAAACTGCTCGCCATTGTCGCCAATGAGCGTGGCGCAGAAGATGCCTGTCAGTACCCGGAAATCCAATACCTCGGCTACCCATTCAGTATCAGTGAAACCTTTCAAAAACGCAACACCAACGCCACCATTGCCGAAAGTGTGGAACGCACCAAATTCATTCAGGATATGTGTGTGCGACATGGAAAGGAACTCGTGCTCTATATCTCCATGGGCTTCGGAAACCCTTATGGCGACCCTTGGAACGTGGAAACCGTGCATCGTTGGGTAGACACCCTAGTTCCGCTGGGCATTCGCACCTTTTCCCTTTCAGATACCATTGGCTGCTCCAACCCGCAAAATATCTCGTACTTGTTTAGCAATCTCATTCCGGCTTACCCTGACATTGAGTTTGGAGCGCATTTGCATACCCTCCCGCAGAATTGGCGCGAAAAAATTGAAGCTGCATGGGCCAGTGGTTGCCGCCGCTATGATGGTGCGCTGCGCGGTTTTGGTGGCTGCCCGATGGCCAAAGATGACCTCACAGGCAATATGGCCATGGAAAACCTGGTGTTTTTCCTGGATGAGGTCGGGGTTGAGTCCGGGCTTGACCGCCAAGCTTTTGGTAAAAGTCTTGTTATGGCAGATGAAGTTTTCAAATAGGAATTTTGGATATTGGACGCTTGGACGTTGGACATTAGACACCCACTATTCCCAACGTCCAATATCCAACGTCCAATCGTCCAACGTCCAATGTCCAATCTCCAGCGTCCGCAAAAAATTATACTGATTAGCCCCGCCCACCCCTTGCGTGGCGGTATCGCAGCTTCTTCCGAACGACTGGCGCAGGCCCTCCAAGTGGCGGGTCACGAAGTCATAATTTATTCATTTTCATTGCAATACCCCAGCTTTCTTTTTCCGGGAAAAACACAGTTGACCGACGATCCTGCGCCCAAAAACCTAAAAATCAAAACCAGACTCAATTCGGTCAATCCATTCAATTGGTTGTTGGTTGGGCGCGAAATCGCATTTGAGAACCCCGATCAAATCATCGTCCGCTTTTGGTTGCCTTTTATGGGACCCAGCCTTGGCACGGTGCTTCGGATGGCTCGAATTTTTAGCCGAAAAAGGTTTAGGGTCACCGGACTGGTTGACAATATCATTCCCCATGAAAAACGTTTTGGTGATCGGCCTTTTGCCCGCTGGTTTGTCAGTGCATGTGATGATTTTGTAGTCATGTCTAAGTCGGTCGGGGAAGAAATCCGCTCCTTTTTGCCTGCTTCCAAAAATGTCGAAAACACGGTTCGATTTGCGCCTCACCCGATATATGACACTTACGGGGAACCCCTCGCAAAAAAGGAGGCCAGGCACTTATTGAACCTCCCGGAAAACGTTCCATTGGTACTGTTTTTTGGTTTTATCCGAAAATACAAGGGATTGGATTTACTGTTAGAATCGCTCAAACATACACCCAATATTCATGCATTGATAGCGGGCGAGTGCTATGAAGACTGGGATTTTTACCAAAAAATCATTCAAGAGAACAAGCTCGCAGAGCGGGTCCATTTGTTCACAGATTTTATTCCGGCGGAGCAAGTTCGGGTGTTTTTCTCGGCAGCGGATTTGGTGGTACAACCTTACAAATCGGCCACTCAGAGCGGTATTTCCCAGATTGCTTATCATTTTGAAAAACCGATGATAGTGACTAAGGTGGGTGGACTCCCGGAAATCGTGACACAAGGCGTTTCGGGCTATGTTGTTGATCCAGAACCAGTTGCAATAGCCGAAGCCATGCTGGATTTTTTTGAAAACAACCGTGAAGCTATGATGCAAGCAGGGGTAAAGGCGGAGAAACAGCGGTTTTCCTGGGAATATTTGGTGGGGCAACTTTTAAGTTAAAATCAAAATCCCGACCGCTATCTCAGCGATCGGGATTTTTTGTGATCCCGACAGGGCTCGAACCTGTAGCCTACAGATTAGAAATCTGTTGCACTATCCATTGTGCTACGGGACCCAATGCGACGCAAAAGTAAAAAAAATCAGCAAGTCAAACTTCAATCCTGGTGTCAAAAGTTCCAATCCTCTCAGGACGGATCAATTATTTTTCCACATACCTGCTATCTTTCGCGCCAAATGAATCGTTAGCATGACACCCACCGCCGCAAACGTACAGATAGAAGAAGGCTGGAAACAAGCCTTAGCCGAAGAATTCTCCAAACCGTATTTTGCTCAAATAAAAGCTTTTTTGCTGGCAGAAAAACAGGCCGAAAAGACTATTTACCCTCCAGGGCCATTGATTTTCAATGCTTTCAACAAAACACCCTTTGAGGCGGTAAAGGTTGTTATTTTGGGCCAAGACCCTTACCATAACCCAGGAGAAGCCATGGGACTTTGCTTCTCCGTCCCGCGCGGAGTGAAAACGCCGCCCTCGCTCGTCAATATTTACAAAGAAATAAAGAACAGCCTCGGCATTGCTCCAGCTTCCCACGGCGACCTCACGCAGTGGGCCGAACAAGGAGTATTATTGCTCAACGCCATGCTCACCGTGGAGGCGCGAAAGCCGGCCAGCCACCAAAAAATAGGTTGGCAGACCTTCACAGATGCCGTAATCCGAACCATTTCGGAAAAAAAAGAAGGGGTGGTATTTTTGCTTTGGGGCAATTTTGCCCGAACAAAAAAGGTACTCATTGATGGGACTCGGCACAGCATCTTCGAATCCGCGCACCCTTCCCCTTTGGCCGGCGATGCTTTTCAGGGTTGCGGCCATTTTGTGCGCACCAACGAGATTTTGGAAAAACAGGGGAAGAGGCCCATTGATTGGGCGCTTTCTTAGAAAGAAGTGACACTTTTTAAAAAAGTGTCACTTCTACGCTCTAAACCTCAACCACGGAAACGGCGCCAACCATTTCATTTTTTGCAAAATCTTGATTATCATCGTGTCATTCAAATTTTCCGCCCCAAGTTTTTCTGCTTCCGACCAAAGATGGTGGTGGTAAAACTCCGCCATCTCAGGCACACCCAATTGTGTGTAATATCCTAAAGTTCTTTGCCGAGCGGCGGCTCTTAGTACTTCTTTTTTGTAAAATGGGGAATCTAAAATGTGGATTGCCCCATTGAAATTCAGCAATTTACGCAGCGCTACAACCAAAGTTTCAAGATTTTGGAAGTATTGAACGGAGGCAGCCAAAACGATTACATCAAAATTTTTTTCGGGCAATTCACCCATCAAAACATCGGCGTAGGCAAATCTCAAATTTTCCCGACCAAAAAGCCTCGCTCCCTGCTCCAATTCTACTTGGTTGAGGTCAACCGCCCAAACATCCCAGTTCGAATTTTCGGCCAATTTGTTGGCCATCCAGCCATTTCCGCAACCGAGATCGAGGATTCGGAGTGTTGAATTACTTGTAACCAAGTGCTTCAACAAGCGATTCAACGAACGCTCGCGCCATTTCCATTCCTGTGCAAAAGGATGCGAGCTTGATAGGTTGGGTAAATTTTTCACCAACTCGTCAGGCAACACACGTCCCTCGCGGCGGCGTACCTCCAGATAGAGATTTTCCTTTTCGTGATATAATTCAGGGGAGGAGAAATATCGGACTTGGTTGTTTTGCATGTCGAAAAGTACGATTCCTCCGTACATTAGCCGCTCAAATTTTCCTGACCAATGCCCACCACAACTACTGACTTAGAATCGGCAAAAAACGCCGATGCGCTCAAACTTTCCGTCTCCAGCCTCCATCGCCATCTCGAAAAAATCTACGAAGGTGGCGGAACCAAACGCGTTGAAAAACTGCATAGTGAGGGCAAAATGACTGCCCGTGAACGTATTGACTACCTTTTAGACGCTGGCAAACCCCGCATAGAAGTTGGGGCTTTCGCAGGGCACGAAATGTATGCTGAACACGGCGGTTGTCCTGCAGGTGGCGTGGTAGTGGTGATCGGTTATGTACGCGGTCGGCAGTGCATCGTGGTCGCCAATGACGCGACGGTGAAGGCCGGGGCCTGGTTTCCCATTACGGGCAAAAAAAACCTTCGCGCCCAGGAAATCGCCATGGAAAACCGCCTTCCCATCATTTACTTGGTAGATTCTGCCGGGGTTTACCTGCCGATGCAAGACGAGATTTTTCCGGATAAAGAGCACTTTGGGCGGATTTTTCGCAACAATGCAAGGCTTTCTTCAGCTGGGATACCACAAATAGCTGCCATCATGGGGGCCTGCGTGGCAGGTGGCGCGTATTTGCCGATCATGTCGGACGAAGCTTTGATCGTGGAAAGAACGGGTTCGGTTTTTTTGGCTGGTCCTTACCTCGTTAAAGCAGCTATTGGTGAAGACGCCGATCAGGAAGTGCTGGGTGGCGCATCCACCCATTCCGAAATCAGCGGTGTGACGGACTACAAAATGCCCGATGATCAAACTTGTCTGGATACCATTAAAGATCTGGTGGACAAATACGGCAGGTTTGAAAATGCGGGGTTTGACCGGATTGCACCTTTACCCGCAGCGGGAAAGTCGGAGGACCTTTTCGAAATTTACCCCGAAAATGGCGCAAAACCCTACAATACGGTCGAACTTCTGCGCCGGATCGTAGACGAAGGCAAACTCACGCAGTACAAGGAGCACTATGGCAAAACTATCATTACGGCATACGCCCGAATTGATGGCTGGGCAGTTGGCATTGTAGTGAACAACCGTCAGGTGATTAAAAGTGCCAAGGGGGAAATTCAGATTGGCGGGGTCATCTATTCAGATTCTGCGGACAAAGCCACGCGGTTTATCCTCAATTGCAACCAGAAAAAGATCCCGCTCGTGTTTATGCACGATGTGACAGGTTTCATGGTGGGTACCCGCTCCGAGCATGGCGGCATCATAAAAGACGGTGCAAAAATGGTGAATGCCGTAGCAAACTCCACTGTTCCTAAGTTCACCATCGTCATTGGCAACTCTTATGGAGCGGGTAACTATGCAATGTGCGGAAAAGCCTATGATCCTCGACTTATCGTAGCATGGCCTACAGCAAAAATTGCTGTAATGGGTGGTGAGCAGGCCGCTAAAGTGCTGACACAGATACAAGTACAGTCTTTAAAAGCCAAAGGCCATGCCCCCGACCCGGTGGCTGAAAAAGAACTTTTAGAAAAAACAAAGGCCAGTTACCTAGCCCAAACCACCGCCTATTACGCTGCTGCCCGCCTTTGGGTGGATGCCATCATTGATCCCCGCGACACGCGACAATGGATCAGTATGGGCATAGAAGCTGCGAACAATGCCCCGGTAGAAAAATTCAATGTGGGGGTCATTCAAGTATGATTGTTACATTTGGCTCGATATTCATTCACCGTTCACAAACCATTTTTTTAACATGAAGTCTTACGCACTTAAATCCTTCTCTTTCTTGCTGTTATCGGTATTTATGCTGTCCAGCATCCCATCTTTTGCCATCACGACTACAGCGAATGCTGGCTCGGCCCAGTATAGCACCGCTACCACCAGCACCAGCGGTCATGTAGCGAAGAAAAAATCTGAAAAACGCGGGTTCTTCTCCAAAATCAAAAACTTTGGTAAGAAAGCCAGCATGTTCATTAAAGGCTTGGCTGACGGAGAGCACAATGCAGCACTCGCCATTCTGCTTGCTTTTTTCATTGGCTGGACGGGTATACACCGTGTGTACTTGGGCGGTCGTCCAGTGTTGATCCTGTTTTACATCATCACGTTTGGCGGCATTTTTGGCATTCTTCCTTTGATTGACTTCATCCGCCTCATCATTGGCCACATGGATCACTACGAAGGAAACAACAAATTTTTGGCTGCTTTCTCTTAGTAGTTCCAAGGCTTAGGCCGAGTGTTAGATAAAACAAAGCCCGTCTTTCGCAAGGAAGGCGGGCTTTAGTTATCCCCATAAAAAACCCGTCCCACGGCTTAGATCGTAGGACGGGTAGAAAAACAGAACTCGTTGCGCTTACCGCTCCAACACAAATCTCCCCACTGCTCTCTCCCCGTTTTCTGTACGGATTTCAAGGAAATAAAGCCCGGAGGGCAATTGGCTCGCCAAAGGAATGGGCTGCGCCTCGCTGCTTGCATTCATGGTGACCGATTGAGCGCGTATTCCCCGGCTGTCCAAAATCTGAATACTCAAATCCTGTCCCTGCCAGCGCGACAAGTCGGCAAAAAGTTCACCGTTCGTCGGGTTAGGGAAGAGCTGGATGCCGTCGAGATTTGATCCCGAAAAGTTCGGGATTGTCAAATCCTCTTCCGCGCTCCGGTTGCTGCTTGGCGTGACGCCAATTGGGCAATTGAACGTATTAAGGTGCGCCGCGTAGAAATTTTGTGTTACCAAACGCGACGTAATGTTGATAAACGTCGGATTTGCTTGCTCAGGCAGGGTGTAGCTGAAGACATCCGATTGACCATTGGAAATACTATCGCTCGTGGATTTGAACCGGATCGAATAGAACGGCGAGTAGTTCGGATTGCGTACATCGTATTTCCGCCCGTCTGACGATGTGTAGATCGAATTGTTGGCCGGGTTAACTGCACTGAATCCATCCGGGAGCTGAATGGCCGTGTAAATCAACTTGCTGGCACAGGTGTTTGTTACCCGGATGGTATAGGTGCGTTGTTGTTGCACATCGGCGGTGATGCTGAGCAGTTCGTATTTTATACAGCCGTTTGTTTTCGTATCGCAGGGCAGTTCTTCGCGCACCGTCACGGTGAAACAGCAGTTTGCAACTGAACCGCAACTGTCTTTTGCAGCGTAGCACACTTGAGAGTTGCCCACAGGAAAGAGGCCGCCGGAGGCTGTGCCGCTCGTCAGGTTCAGCGTATTGCCGGGACAAACACAATCGCTCGAAACCACGGGCAAACTGTAGGTCACGGGAATTGGACCGGACCCCGGCGGAGTGGCAATATTGACTGTATTAGGGCACACCAAACTCATAGACGATGGTGTTGGCGTGAGGAATTGCAAAATGTAGGTAACCAAAGTGTCGCAGCTGTTGCCAGCACCTGGGGCCGTGATCGTGACTGAAATGGGCTGGGTGTAAGTTTGTCCGCCCACTGTAATACTCTCACCTTCACAGAATTCCAAGTTTTCGAATCTTGTAGGCAAGGGGGCAAACTGGAGGGTGTAAGTCACGATTGTATCGCAGTCTCCACTCGCTCCAGGCAAGGTTAGTTGCACCGTGCCTGGTTGGGTATAGGTTTGTCCACCGATGTCTACAGAAGTTCCGGGACAGAAGGCCACTGTTTCAGCAAGGGTTGGCGCAGGCAGGTGCTCCAAGGTATAGGTGACGAGGGTGTCGCATCCGCCTGTGGTGGAGAGCAGCGTTTCTGTTACGATTCCGGGTTGAGTGTAGGTTTGACCATTAATTTCAACCGAGGTGCCTGGGCAGAATTGAATGGTTTGGCTTACTTCTATTTCTTGTAAAAAACTAACTGAACCATATATAACAGTATCACATCCTATGCCAGTACTGT
>Ga0247843_1001113_pt1 | contig 57873 bp, 48 predicted proteins | sample LaCruzMarch2017__FD_192420 | JGI IMG/M metagenome (GOLD analysis project Ga0247843, IMG submission 192420) | Freshwater microbial communities from meromictic Lake La Cruz, Castile-La Mancha, Spain - LaCruzMarch2017_8m | ecosystem: Environmental > Aquatic > Freshwater > Lake | place: Spain...
ATGGGTGCGACTTCGAGCATTGACAGAAAAAAATCAAATTGACAGCGATGGATCCGCAGAGGAAGTTGCTTGAATAAGACCGCCACTCTTCCGGCGAATTTCAACTAAACGATGGACAAGCCCCCTATTCTGTTGAGGTTTACATTGGCCACAATGATCCAAATAGCGCTAAGGCACATAGTCTTATTCTGGCAAAGGTTCAAGCTAGGGCCGCTGTGGTTTGTGGAAGGCAAGGTTTGATATTAGGCGATGTTGAGAGTATTGTAGCTAGTAACTGCCCTAATTCTTGGACAGGTCGGACTTGCTTTATTCACTATTCCTGCAAGTAGGACAGTTAGTGTAATCATAAAAATTCCACCTGTTGCCGCCAACTGAAGCGATGCTAAAAATTTGCAGCATTCTTCTCAAAAAAAATCTTGTGATCAGCTAAACTTTCCTTAGCAGCCGAGCCGCTTCCATTGCCCAGTAGGTCACGATGATGTCGGCTCCGGCCCGGCGGATCGCAGTGAGGTTTTCCATCATGACTCGGTCGCCGTCCAACCAACCCGCTGCCGCTGCAGCTTTGACCATGGAATATTCACCACTGACTTGATAGGCTGCGATGGGTAAGTGGGAATGCTGCCTTAATGCAGCGATCACATCCAGATAAGCCAAAGCGGGCTTCACCATCAACATATCGGCACCTTCGGCTTGATCCAGTTCCATTTCTCGCAGTGCCTCGCGGCGGTTGGAAGGATCCATTTGATATGTTTTTTTATCACCGAACTTGGGCGCTGAGCTTAAAGCATCACGAAAGGGTCCGTAATAGGCCGAGGCATACTTCGCACAGTAAGAAAGAATTCCAACACCCGTAAATCCAGCCTGATCCAAAGCTTCACGGATCGCACCCACGCGACCGTCCATCATATCCGAAGGTGCCACAAAATCGATCCCAGCTTCTGCTTGAACCAAGGCCTGCTGACAAAGAACCTCAATTGTTTCGTCGTTGAGTATTTTTCCGCCTTGAACCAGTCCATCATGACCATGACTGGAGTAGGGGTCTAGTGCCACATCCGCAAAAACTGTGGCTTGCGGATATTTGGCTTTGATCGTTCGAATCGCAGTGGGAATGAGGCCTTTGCTATTCAAAGCTTCGGATCCGTCTTTGTCTTTTTTCTTTTCAGGCACAACCGGAAAAAGAATGACTGCGTGAATTCCCAGCTCGAGTGCCTTCGAAATTTCTTTTATTGCTTCATCCAAGGACAAACGAAAAACATCTGGCATCGAGGGAATCTTGATCTTTTGTTTACGCCCTTCCACTAAAAAAAGAGGAAGCACCAAATTATCCGGACGCAGGACCGTTTCTTGAATCAAGGCTCGAATCTGCGGGCTGCCTCGATTGCGGCGAGGTCGAGACGTATTCAGTTCAGAAAGTTTTGCTAGTTTAGGTTTTTGCATACAAGTTCCTTCGCTGATTCGATCCAATGATCATGAGCATTCAGGCAGGGGACTGGAATGAGACTTTCTCCTCCGGCTTCGATAAAAATTTCTTTAAGTCCCATGTGAACTTCTTCCAAAGTTTCCAGGCAATCTGCTACGAAGCTGGGACAAAGTACGACTATTTTCTTTTTCCCCTGCGCAGCGAGGTTCTTTACGACATCGACAGTATTTGGTCGAATCCATTCCAAAGGACCCAATCGGCTTTGAAATCCCACGCTGTACTGATCGGGTTTTAACTTGAGGCTCTGAGCAATCAGCTCCGCAGTGCGGAAACTTTGTCTGCGATAGCAATTGGCTTGACTGGCCTCTTTGTCACATTCGGCCTTGCAAGGCTCCATCTTTGGACAAGCTTTACATTTTTCCGACAAGACCGCCAGATGAGACAAGGGCAAACCATGAAAACTCATTACGACGTGATCAAATTCAGTGGGCGCTGATTCTAAAAACAGTGTAACCCAAGATTCGATAAATCGAGGTGTAGAAAAATAGGGTTCGATCACATGGGTCTTTCCACTGAGTGAAAGACCTTTTTTCTTTTCGTAGTTCTGAATTTCTGCATGAAATTGGTCGATGGAGCTCTGAGAAGAGCTCAGGGCATACTGTGGGAACATCGGAAAAAGGATAATTTTATCCAGTTGCTCTACCGACATCGAAGCGAGTGCTTGATTAAAGCTGGGTTCGCCATAGCGCATGCCAATCCGCACACGCCAGTCGGTACCGAGACTTTGTTGCAGTTTTTCGGCAAACTTTTTAGACTGCACCAGCAGGGGTGAACCCTCATTTGTCCAAATCTTTCGATAAAGTTTTGCAGATTTTTCTGCTCGAAAGGGCACGATGAGGCCTTTGACCAATAGATTTCGCACTAATTTAGGCGCGCGAATCACCATAGGATCTGTTAGAAATTCTTCAAGATACCGACCCACATCTTCTTTTGAAAAACTTTTCGGAGTGCCAATGTTTGTGAGTAAAAGTCCATAACGAGCCATTGATTAAGTTCCTTCCTGATCGATGTATTGAGCCAGCTGCTGTGACCTGAGTGCGATTTGAGACAGACCAAGACCACCCGTAAAATTGCCATGTAAATGAATATGATTCCAGTGAAGAGGTGTGCGCTCCAGCGCTAATTCGAGTTCCAAAGAGTAAGCTGGATAACCTTGAGGAATGCGCACAATTTGAAAATCCAATAAGTCAGCTTTTAAGTCCGTCTGTAGGTCAGACTTCAGGTCAGTAACATTCTTAGAATCCAGTCCTAGAAGCTTTCTACGGTCTTCAAGAGTTTGATTGAGAATAGCATCATCAGAAAGAAGCATAAGTCCACCCAGGTATTTTTCGCTGAAAATATATCGCTCGCAGCGATGGCGATGTCTATGAGGAAAATTATCGCTCTCAAAAAGGCAACCCAAAGCGCTAAAACCGCTGGCCGGGTGAAAGAGGACTCCAAAGCCTCGGAGGTCCTCTTTTGTAGGTTTCAGAAAGAGTGTACAGGTCAGAATTCCAGGGTGTTCGACCTGCACGAGTTCCCCGGTCCATTGCCTGGGTGTGAGATCCGCGAGATCACGAACGTGAGTGCTGATAATCGTGGGAATTTGGCTCATTGAATGAGGCTCCGCAATGTCTGGCGCCACCGATTCGTATTCGGAATTTAAAAAAAATCGGGCACCTTTGGACTCCAAAAAAAATTTGAGCTTGGTGATCCATTCTTCCATGCCTTTTTCGGGTGCGACCGTGCCCTTCAATTTTCCTTTAGCAGGTCGAAGCTCTTTTTGAAAAAATCTTTTGATCGTGAGGCTGGCCGATAGGTCCTCTATCGGCTGTGCATAAATTCCGAGGACTGCAATTCGAAGGACCTTTTCAGTAAAGGCTTTGCCGAAATTTCTCTGGCCCCAGGTAGAGAGGCTTTCCATCCTTCGCGGAGGCAACTGGTCGGTGCAGTAGCTCCAAAGCCCAAAAATCAAAAGAAGAAGACTTTCCAAAATATTGAGGGGCCAACGAGAAAGTTTTTTATAGAACAAATAGCGTGCTCGGTGCTCTTTGCCTGCTGGAATGAGTTTAACCCCGATTTTCGCAGCGACTTCTTCTAACAACGCATTGGAAAGAAAACCGTTCGCTGCCCATTCTAAAGATCCCAATGAGCGTTCTTCGGTGCGAATCAAGCCACCCCACCGACTGGATTTTTCATAGATGTCGACTTGGTAGCCTTTTTCCGTAAGGAAATAAGCAGCCATCAATCCTGAAAAGCCTCCTCCGATGACGCGCGCTTTTTTCATTAAATCGACCGAGAAAACATTCTCGCCTTTTCAGAACTCGTTTTCGATATTGAAGTTTGCGGAATATTTGGATCGAAGACCATACAGATATTCCTTAAAAAAGGTTTTCCAGCTTCGAGAACTTGAATGCCTTTGTCGGTCATCTCCAAAAGTCCTTCCGAAGCCATTTCCGCTAGCAGATCTTTCGATTGGTCCTTTTGTTTTTCATCCAAGAAATCAGTTTTCCACTGGGTCATAAGCTCTAAAATTTGTTTTCGAGTGATGCCTTCTTCTGCAGTCAAAACATGTCCCCGCAAAGTGGGTATTTCGTTAGCCAAGACTTGTCGCTGATACTGCGCGAGGACCTTTTCATTCTGATGAAAGCAATCCGGGGATTCGCTGATTGCGCTCACGCCCCAACCAAGCATCACATCCGTTCGCTGATCCGTGTAGCCCATGAAGTTACGATGAAGGCGGCCTTCTTTTTGGGAAGTGTGAAGAGCGTCCGTGGGCAAGGCAAAGTGGTCCATTCCAACTTCCAAATAGCCACCTTCGAGTAGTTTCTCCCGAGCTCTTTCGTAAAGTTTACGTTTAGCTTCCCCTGCTGGAAGATCTTCATCGGTAAACAATCTTTGTTGAGGCTTAATCCATGGAACTAGGGCAAAGCTATAGAGGGCAATTCGGTCTGGCATTTCTTGGATTGTCAGTCGGACAGTTTCATCAATCGAGGCCAAAGTCTGCTGAGGTAGACCGTAAATCAGATCCCAATTCACTGAGACATAACCCAGGTCTCGGGCAATTGTAGTGATTCTTTCTGTTTGCTCAAAAGTTTGATGACGATTGATGAGTCGCTGAACATTCGCATCCAGATCTTGGACTCCCAAGGAGACTCGATTGAATCCCATCTTGCGTAAAGTTTGCAGTTGTTCTTTCGTGGTCCTTCTGGGGTCGACTTCTATGGAGGCCTCAAAATGCGGGCTCTTTTTGATCTTTGCTAGCAAGGGCAACAGAAGTCTTTCTAAATCTGCAGGGGATAGAAAAGTCGGTGTACCGCCGCCGAGGTGAAGATTTTCTACGGGACGTTCCAAAAGCTGAGGAACTTTATCAAAATAAAGTAGAGCTTCTTTTTCTAAAAGCTCCACATAGTCTGTACCCAGCTTCTTATTTTTTGTAATCGAGGTGTTGCAGCCACAAAAAGTGCAGAGGCTTTCGCAAAAAGGAATGTGCATGTAAATGGACCAATTCGAATTTTTTGCCTCAAGAGTCTTTTGCACAAAAGCAATCCATTGATCCGAAGTCGGAGAGTCCTTCCAATGGGGAACCGTAGGATAGCTGGTGTAGCGAGGCGCCTGCACATCGTACTTAGCAATCAGATCAGAGAGTGATTTCATGCGAACACCTCGCGCACGATCCGTACAAAGGCTCGAACATTTTCTTCTGGAGTGGTTGGAATTAAACCGTGGCCGACGCCGCAAACCCAGCCCGTCCGCTCCGCAGGAGTCATTGCCAACATAGGTTTTAAAAACTCCCTCAGGCGTTTTTCAAAACTTTTAGGATCCAAATGCAGCAGAATCTGATCAAAATTTCCCTGAATGAACTGAAATTCTTGTTCCTGAAGATAAGGTGCGACTTCAAAGCGATGATCAACTCCGATACCAAATTTGGCACGGCCCTGATTCAGCTGCCTCAAGGTATCAAAGATCGAACTGGTGGAACCCTTTGCATAGTAACCAACTTGACCAGAGAATTCAGAAAGCATTTGTAAAAGAGGCTCTGCAGTCCAATCGCGAAACTCATAGGGTGAAAGTTCTCCGGCCGCAGTGTCCAAAATCATCACGGCTTCGGCACCACCTTCCAGTTGTAGGCGTATATTTTCTCGGAGCAAGGGCACCATGTGCTCACAAAAAAGTGGAAAGAGGACCTCTGCCGTTTTCTTAACTTCGACCAAATTACCCTTGTGAGAACCTTCGATGGCATAGACAAAAAGAGTCCAGGGCCCACCAACAAAGCCGATCAGGCTTTTAGTTGAAGGCAAAACTTTACGGGTCTCCTGCATGGCTTCTTTTTGAAACTGCAAAAAGGGTAGGGCTTTTTCCAGGCTGCGAAATTGCGATATCAATTTTTGATCAAGGCCCTTCGTGAGCTCCGGTCCGCCGTTGTCATAGGTTAGCCCCATACCAAGGGCCTCCAGTGGAAAAAGCAAATCGCTAAAAAGAATTGCTAAGTCAAAGTCGAAATCCATCACGGGTCCGAGGGCCACTTCGGCGGCCAGCTTTGGCTTTTTGCAAAGCTCAACGAAGCTATTGGATTTTCGCAAATTTTGATAGTGGGCGTGATAGCGGCCTGCTTGGCGCATCATCCAGATCGGCGGAGTCTTCGTCACTTGACCCTTCAGGGCCGCTTGAAATCTTGAGTTCATGAATCACTCCTTTTTTGGTCATTGGGCTCGCTGCTGGTTTCGCTATCTTGCGTCCATTGGTATCCAATTCCTCGAATGGAACGAATGACCAAGCCCTCTTCATCTCCAAGGGTTTGCCTGAGTCTTACAATGACATTGTCGATGGTTCGATGAGTGGGGAATTTGTCTTCGCCCCAAACCGTATCTAAAATATGATCTCTGGAGACTGGTTTCGGAGCTTCCTGAATTAAAAGTTGTAGGACTCGGAAATCCCTGGCCGGAATAAAGCTGGAGCTGCCTTCGCTCGATTCAAAACACATTTTGTCCAAGTCCAAAGTGCCCGTTTTGAGGCGCAGGCTTGTGAGTCTGGTCGGTGTCTCTTCAAGAACATGGCGAAGTCTTAATAACAATTCTTTGAACAAGAATGGTTTTGGTATGAATTCATGAGCCCCAAGCTCAAAGCCCTTCAGACGATTTTCTGCGGTGTTCAGTGCTGTCATAAAAAGAATTGGCGCCGAAGATTTTTCTCGAATGAGGGGTACGAGATCAAAGCCCGTACCATCGGGGAGTCCCACATCTAAGACAAAGGCCTTCACTTGGCTGTGAGTTTGTTTTTTGAACTGAGCAATATTTGAACTATGCAGGACTTCGAATTCCTCAGAAGTCAGCTGAGCGATAAGATTGGAGGCGATTGCAGGATCGTCTTCGACCAGATGGATTCTATGCTTCAAGGGCACTGCGACCTCCGGTGAGTTCTCCCGGTAGCTGGATCGTGACCTGAAAGCCAGAATTTGGCCCCCCGGAGAAAACAGCTTCCCCACCCAAACGCTCACTGAGTGCTTGAACTAAATAAAGTCCAATACCATTTCCCGACCTTGAGGTGGGGCGGTAAAAAAGTTTTCCCAGTTGGGAAAGATCCCCGCGAAAACCGACCCCGTCATCATAGACAGTGACTTTGAGCATTTGCTTGGAAGCTTGATCGACTTCAATCCATAGATTTTCAGCTTTACCATGCAGAATGGCATTCAGGATGATATTTTTGAAAATCGTTTCTAAGGCCCTGCGATCACCCTGTATCGAAAAATTTTTCTTGAGGTGGACCTGCAAGTCAGACTGAGGGCCCATTGCCAGCAGAAAATCTTTGAAGTTCAGTTTTTCCGTCAGCAGTTGATCTTCGTTTCCCCGAGCTAAGAACAATGAGTTTTCCAGCTGAAGTTCCAGCTTGGATAGGTCATTAACCAAATCTTCCCGAGCTTGGAAGCTCAGCTCTTTGGTGGTCTCCTTTTGAAGGCGCTCCAACCGCAGCTTGAGGCCGGCTATGGATGTCTTGATTTCATGTGTAAAAGTTGCAAAAAATTCCTGCTGTGCTAAAGCCTTTTGGTGTTCTTTTCGAAGCAAAATAAAAAGGGCTCCACCACCCAGAAGTAACGAAAGAATGAGTGTGAAGTTTTCATAGTAAACCATCTTAAGATAGCGTTGAGACTGCTCAGTCACTGGTGAGAATTCGGCCTGCGTGGTTAGTAGTCGTACAACAAAAACAAACTGCCATGTTGCCAAAGCAATAGTGAACAGGACCCAAACCCAAACCATCCATCGCCTTTTGTCAATGATGGGACTTCCAAGTAGACCTAAAGCCCCTGTGGGGGATCCCATCTTCGTTGTCATGTGCGAACCGCATGCTCCAGGCTTATAGACATGGCGATGGCTGTTGCTTCAAGAAGATTTTCATCATGGGCTATAGAAAGAAAATTCACTTCATAGCCTGAAGGAGCCATATAAATTCCTTGCTCCAGCATTTTGTGAAAAAACTTTTTATAAAATTCTGCAAGGTTTGAGGGAATATCTGTCAAAGATCGGATGGGCATCGAGGTTGTCGGAGTCACCCAAAAAAGCGATCCAAATTGAATCAACTGAAAGTTCAATTTTTTTTGCGCCATGAGTGCATCGAAAGTTTTTTTGAGGAATTGAGCTTTTTTATCCAGCTCCCGCCAAACATCGATGCGGTCCATTTTTCGAAGAGTGGCTAGGCCAGCGATCATGGAGACTGGATTGGCGCTCAGAGTGCCGGCTTGATAGACCGGGCCTGCAGGCGCCACCAAATTCATCCACTGGGTTTTACCACCATAGGCCGCGACATTAAAGCCACCGCCCATGATTTTTCCATAGCAAAGAAGGTCGGGCTCCAGCCGCCAAAGTCCCGCCATACCTTGCAGGCCAACTCGAAAGCCGCTGATCACTTCATCAAGTATAAAAAGCGCACCAGCCTTTTTGCAAAGACCCTGAATTTTTTCTAGAAATTCCTTCCGCTGAATGAGCAGACCATAATTGGCAGGAAGAGGTTCGATTATCACGGCAGCAATTTCACCACCGTATTGCAGAAATATTTTTTCTAATTCTTCGTCGTTATCTAGCGGGCAAACTAAAGTTTCTCCGGCGACCGTCGCAGAAACTCCAGCACTGTCACTGCTGGCAAGTCCCGCAAGGCCGCTTCCTGATTTGACGAGCATTCCGTCGGAATGCCCGTGATAGCAGCCATCAAATTTTAGGATTCGATTCCGCCCCGTCGCTGCCCTGGCCACTCGGAGGGCGCTCATCACGGCTTCGGTGCCCGAAGAAACGAAACGCACTTTCTCACAAAAAGGAATTTTCTGGGTGACCCATTCGCTGAGCTCCAAAGAATAAGGTTCGCAAGTTCCTAAGGCCCAGGCTGTATCGACGGCTCGATGGGCAGCATCCAGAACATCGGGATCGCGGTGTCCCAGAATCATAGGACCAAAACTCATGCAGTAGTCGACGTACTTTTTGCCCTCAACGGAATAAAGATAAGGACCTTCAGATTTTCGGAAGAAGATTGGGTTTCCGCCGACCGAGCGAAAGGATCTGACAGGGCTATGCACACCACCAGGGGAAACTTTTTGCGATCTTTTAAAGAGTTCTATTGAGTCCAAAGTGGGACCTCCAGTCTGATTCATCCAGGAAGATATGAACTTTGTTCGGAGCAATCAATGACTGAATTTCATCCGAGGAATGTCCCATTCCGCAGCTGTGATGGGCGCTCAAAATTTGGGGCGCGAGTTCCAAGGCGCGGTGCAAATGCTTGGCACTTTTCCAAAAAAAATGGGTGCAATTTGCGAATGCATCAAAATTCACTGGCAAATCTGCCAAACGATAGGTCGGGGATAAGGGAATCAGGCCGCCTGCGTTTTCGTGTGATAACTTTGTCCACTGCACGGCAGTGTTGGCCAGATGTTCGATTTGGGGAAGGCTTTCCCCTAAAGAATCATCGGTGCCGTGCACCCAAATGTTTTGGCTGGCCAGCTTTGCCCAGCTCGAAGTTCCAGCCGTCCAAACGAATTTTTTCTCGAAAGAATGAGAGCTCCAAGCAGTGGGTAGGGCTTCGGGATGGCTGACATAGATTCCTTCATTTGCCGGCAAGGAAATATTGATGGGTTCTCGGCGCGACCATTGAAGTGAGCCACTCGAAAAAGCTTTGATTGAAGAATCTAAATCGGGGTTTTCACTTGCGACAGCTTCATTTGGTCGCAAAAGCTTTCTTCGATTGGATTCTTCACCGCGAATATTCAAAACACGGCCATGGCGATGGGGCTGAAGGGAGATTCCTAATTTTTGATGGCAGCCTCCGCCAAATTGTCGAAGGATATTTCTTTCCTCCTCCACCATTTCAAAGCTTGAAACGTCGTGAATTTTCGATAGCAATTCTTTTAAATCATTTCGACCACGCCGAATTTCGATGGCTAGGGCTCCCTGCGCAGCAGCCGTTGGGTTCAAGGAAAGAGGTAAAATCATCCACTGCGATTGCCGAACTAAATCTGTGAGAATTTTTTTAGATTCTTGAAACTCAGCCCGATTTTCTGTGAGCAATCGGTCCAATGCGGCTTTCGCCACGATGAGGGCATCTTCGTCTCCGCTAAATAACTTTTGCACGCGGGTGAGAATATTTCCTCGCACTGGAATGAAATGCACGTTGTCTATGGGCTGAATGCTTTGATGAGGCCAATGCTTGGCAAGGAAAGCTTGTAAATTATATTCGCGCCGAGGCGAAGAACTAAGAATATTAAGGTTTCGTCTTCCTGCAAGATCCCGCGCTTCACGGCGCCCTTTGGGCGCAAGCAAAAGATCACGCGCATCTGCGCGGGCTAAGGTCGCAAGCACGACAGTTTCGGAATTTTCTTGGGTCGGTAAATCTTTCCAGGAATGAACGACCAGATCAAATTTTCCTTGAGCAAGACCTTCGGAAAGATCCGCGGTGAAAACACCTTTCTCCGGCATCTTCCACAAAGGGTCGTTTAGATTTTTATCCCCTAGTGATTCGCGGAAGTGATATTGAATTTCAAGTTCTGGATTTTTCGCTTTGAGAGCGTCCCCAACAGTGTAGGACTGCAGTCTTGCAAGGTCACTTTTTCTTGAGGCAATTGTGATTTTACTCATGTGCAAAAGCCCGGTCGTTCACGAAGTCAAATCTTCCCACCCGTAGGGGCGATGGTGAACATGATTCCATCGCTTGAGGGATCTTCGCATGAGCTCATTACCCAGAGCCTGCTGCGACACCGCTTTCATGTCTTTATGTTCGTCTTGCTCAGCAAATATTTGATCCAAAGTTTGCTGAGCTTTAAAATTAGGTCTTTCGGCACGAAGGTCAACCCACTGAAAGCTTTTACCCAAAGCTTGCGCCTCTTGCTCGATCGCAATCAGCTGATCGCAGCTCCAAGGTGATGCAACAATTACGAAGGCGTCGTTCGGCAGGTCAACCAGCGCAGTTGGAGGCAGCACTGTGGCTGACCGGCTATGATCCATTCTTTCCAAAGCCTGGTCTGGTGTTCGTGATACAAAAATGGTTTCGTTTGGCAGCCAGGGTTGGATTTCCTGAGCCAATTGGCCAGTGCCAATGACCGCCACCTGATTCGATCCTCGGGTCCATTTTCTGAGAACACTGCCATAAGAATTGTGACCCAAGCCTTGCAGATGCTGATGGCGAATGGCTTTAAGATCTTCCGTAATGAAGAGTGACCAAGGGCGAAATAAATTCATTGAACGGGAATTATTATCGGAATTTTTTAAAAGAAACTCACGGAACTGCCCGGCGATTTCTGTTTCACCAAAAATCGGTGAATGAAGGCCACAAACCACTTCGAGTAAAAATTTGTAGGCACTGGAACCTTCAAAAATTTCAATGCGGGCTCCCTCATTTTGCCAGGACTGAAAAATTTCTTTGCCTGAAAAGCTGAGCCAAAGCACTCGGCGGCAGGTCTCAAAACGCAAACACTCGCCCTCGCTAAAGGTCGGTGTTGGTTCGTTTGAAATTCGCGCCCAATGGGCAATGACAAAAGGATCCATCTGTTCCTTAAAGGTACTCGTTTCTAAGATCGGTTTGTCATGGATTTGTCACAGGGGGGAGGGCTTTAGACAAGAAGTTGGATCACAAGACAATTTGGATTCGCGCGGAGCCAGCTAAGCTTATCAAAAGTGCCTCATTTTGAGACTTTTTGAGCCGTCACTTTTTGAGCCAGTAATTCCGTATCAGAATCCTATGGCTCTCTTTGACGCAAAAAATAAATTTCCATCTCCAATCACAGGGCAAACACTGCGCAAGGTCTGGTATTGTTTCAAAATTCCCGACCAAAAAGTGTGCGACTCATTTCGGTCATTCGGAATCCCTCAAAAAATCGCTAAATATTTCTTCGATTTCTGCCGAAAAGTTTTAAGCAGAGGAATAAGCAGAGTTTTCGGAAGCATTCGAGGTCCGTGATCTATACGGCTTAAACGATAAAGCACAGGAACACTGACCGCCATCGATCGATCGCAGGAGGTTTGTTTGAAAACTTTAAATCGAGCCTTGGCTGTTGCTGCAATGATTTTTTTAGGTCTAAATCAGGTACTCGGGCAAACCTCACGCTCTATCAATGTTAAAGAAAATCGTGCTTTGGTTTACCATGGAAAGATTGTCCGACCCAATGGCACAAGCCCGACCGGATCTTTCCCGATCACCTTGAAAATTTACTCACCAGAACCTTCGCTTTGCCTTCTTTGGCAGGAGACTCAAACCGTTAAATTCACCAACGGAGCATTCTCCGTCGAACTGGGACACAGCGCCAATCGGATCGCTGGAGAGGCCGGCGGAGCGGCTCTTGATTTCAAACAAACCTTTATCAACAACTCTTCCATGGTGATCGGATCAGCTCAATGCGCCTCTGGCAATAGTTATACGCCCAGTTCCGCAGATGATCGCCTCCTTTATGTGAGCATCACCGACAGAGCCAGTGTCGTTCAGGTCCCTGTAATCCCGATTAAGTCGGTTCCCTTTGCCCTTCAAGCCGAAGAAATCGGTGGTTATGGGCTTGCAAATTTGATGAAGATTTCTGGCAGTGGAAGTTCGGTCACCTTCTCACCTGAGGAAACCAAGAGCCTCAAAGATCTTTTGGGAAATGATCTCAGCTGGGATATGAAATCAAGAAAGATCCAAAATCTCGCCGATCCGACCTTAGCAACCGACGCAGCGACAAGGGGCTGGGTGCTTTCTCAGATCACTTCCTCCGGAGGCGGCACGATCTCCAGCATCGGTTTTGCCGCGCCCTCTATTTTCTCCGTTTCAGGTTCTCCGCTAACCGCTGATGGAAACATTTCGATGACTTTGGCAAATCAAAGCGCCAACAAAGTTTTCGCGGGACCAACTTCAGGCGGAGACACCGCCCCTACTTTTCGATCGCTGGAGGCTTCAGATATTCCTGCACTGGATGCTTCAAAGATCACTACGGGCACCATTGCAGCCGCCAGACTTCCCAGCGGAATTGCTCCAATTGGAGCCGCAGGCGGGGACCTTTCCGGAACTTTCCCCAATCCCACGGTGAATCGAATCAATGGAGTTCTTGTCTCTGGCTCGGCGCCGACGAGCTCCAGTCACATACTAAAATATAACGGCACAACTCAGTACCAACCTGGTTTTATTCATGCGAATGATATTCGCTCTACGGCCACAGGAAACGCAGCCTTTTTCCCTTTGACTTGTACAAGCTCGCAAACAAGCGTTTGGAATTCACTCACGGATCAGATGGACTGCACGAATATTTCTGTGACGGCGGCCAATGTGAATTTTGGCTCACAAACTCAGAATCAGTTCTTCGCAGCACCGAGCGGCGCCAGCGGCAATCCGATTTTTCGAGCCATGGTGGCTGCTGATGTTCCAAACCTTGATTGGTCGAAAATCACCTCTGGAAAACCAACAACGATCTCTGGGTTCGGAATTACTGATAATCTGATCTATAACGGTGGACAGGCCGGAACCACAACTCTTGGACCCTCGGATGCGAACTCTTTGAACTTGATTACGAGTGGGTCACCGCGAGTGACCGTCACGAGTGGCGGAAATGTGGGTATCGGAACGACTTCACCAGGAGCCAAGCTGGAAGTCTTAGGTGCGGTAAAAATCGCGGATGGCGGTGAGACTTGTACAATCGCTGGTAATGGCGGGATGCTTCGTTACAGTGGTGGGAACCTGCAGTTCTGCAATGGCAGTGCATGGCAGACCCTGGGCGTGAGTGGCGCGGGGCTTACCTCCCTCGGCGGACAAACGGGAAGCTCTCAAACTTTTGCCTCCGGTAGTATTGGCACGGCACCAGGGATCTCTTCGGGCGGCAATGTTCATACTTTGAATGTGCCAATGGCGTCCGGGGTAGGTGTTACCTCGGGTACAATCTCAAAAACTGACTACGATTTCTTCACAGCAAAGCAGCCTGCGGGCAACTACATGACAGGGATCACGGGCGATGTGGTTGCCACTGGTCCTGGCTCCGTCGCCGCGACGATTCAAGCCAACGCCGTGACGACTTCGAAGATCGCCGACGGGAATGTGACCACCGTCAAACTGAACGATAAGGCTGTGAACTTTGCGAAAATTCAAGACATTGCTACCAATAAGCTTTTGGGTCGCTCGACTGCCTCTTCTGGTTCGGTGGAAGAGCTTTCCCTCGGCGCTGGGCTTACTCTGACCGCGGGAACTTTGAACACCCTGAATAATGGAACGGTGACGAGTGTGACCTCGAGCAATTCCTTCGTAACGGTCACCAATGGCTCCACCACACCACAGATCACAGCCGTCGTCGGTACTGCAGCAAACACATTGGCGGCGGGTGATGACTCACGCATCACGGGAGCTTTGCAAAGGGCTGGCGGCACCTTGACCGGTACCCTCAACATGGGTGGACAAGATCTCACGAACGCAGGCAACGTGTCCCTTGCAGCCTCGAAGAATCTGCAGCTTGGAACCTATGCGACGGATCCTTCCACGGCTGGCTGGACAGCGGCTGATAAAGGAAAAACTTGGTTCAATACGACTTCCAACCAAGTGAAGTACTGGGATGGAGCCGCAGTTCAAGCTCTTGGCGTGAGTGGCGCGGGACTGACATCGCTGGGTGGTCAGTCCGGCAGCACGCAGACTTTCGCCACTGGGGCGACCGGTACCCTGCCTGCCATCGTTTCGGGCGGTAATGTGCATACTTTGAATATGCCACTAGCTTCAGGGGCAGGAGTTACTTCGGGAACTATTTCTAAAACTGAATACGATGCATTCACGGCGAAACTTTCAAGTGCGCTGACTCAGAATCAGGTTTTTATCGGGAATGGATCAAACATCGCAACAGCAGGCTGGTTTGGTATCGGCCAATTGCGCAACAATTTAGGTGCGGCTCAGTTCCCAACCTCTTGCACTTCGGCGCAAACCCTGACTTGGTCGGCAGTCACTGACGTGCTTGCGTGCACCAATATCGCGATTTCTTCGGCAGCGGTTTCCGGACTCGGGGGCTTAGCGGACAATAATTCCGTCGATCTTTCCGGTGCAGAGGCTACGGGAACACTCGCGGCAGGAAGGTTCCCAGCTCTCACGGGTGCCATCACCACCACCGCGGGCTCTCTTGCGACTTCGCTTGCGCCGAATGCCGTCACAACCACAAGCATTAACAACCTTGCTGTGACGGATGCTAAAATCAACGACGTCGCCTGGAGCAAGATCTCAAGTAAGCCGACGACTCTTTCTGGTTATGGAATCACAGATGCGCTCGTCGTAAATGGTGGCCAAGCGGGAACTGTGACTGTGGGGTCATCCAATGCTAACGCACTCAATTTGAACACGAACGGCACAGTTCGCATGATTGTAGATTCAGCCGGAAACGTCGGTATCGGAACGACAACCCCCAATGACAAGTTAAACGTCGCCGGTAGAATTCGAGCAACTCATGTTTGTGCGCCCGATGGGACTAATTGTAAAGACTTGACCTCTTCCTGGTCGGGCGGAAGTGTGACCAATATTGCAACTGGAACAGGATTGACGGGGGGACCTATCACCTCCACGGGAACGATTTCCTTAGCAAATATCGGTGCGAACACCTTACTCGCAAATGCCACCGGCGGAGCAGCAGCTCCAACAGCAACAAGCATTTCGGGTGTGATCGATTCGGCACTTTCCAGCACTCAAGGAAGCATCCTTTATCGAAGTGCCGCCAGCTGGGTGGCTCTTCCGCCAGGAACCAGCGGTCAAGTTTTGAAAACTCAAGGCGCAGCAGCAAATCCGAGTTGGTCCGCGGACGCAAATTCGGGAGGCACGGTAACGAGTGTTGCTGGAACGGCACCTATTTCGGTCAGTAATGGCTCATCGGCTGCGGTTGTATCAATGACCCAAGCCAACTCCACCACAGCCGGTTTTCTGAGCTCGACTGATTGGGCACTTTTCAACAGTAAACAGGACAACACACTTGCAAGCGGACAAATAAGAGTGGGAAATGGCTCAAATCAAGCAACCGCGGTCGCGATCAGTGGCGACGCCACCATAAACTCTTCGGGTGCACTGACAATTGCAAATTCTGCAGTTACAGAAGTGAAGCTCGCGAACAACTCAGTCTCTATTGGCAAAATCAGTGCTTCAGGTACGGCAAGCGCGACGACTTATCTTCGTGGAGACGGCAGCTGGGCTACACCATCTGGTGGTGGATCTGGTCCACTGAGCTGGACTGTTGTAACCGGCAACACTTCGATGAATGTGAATTCCTATTACCTAGTCAATGCGGCTTCTCGTATTTCCATGTCCATGCCATCGACCTGTGCAGTCGGAGATGTTTTAAAGCTGGTGAGCGTCGGCAGCTCTGGATATCAGGTCAGCATTCCCAGCGGAGTGTTCATTCAACAAGGAGCGGTCACTGTCGATTCAAGCTCCAACTATTATGTGGATTCAAACGGGGGAACTGTTGATCTAGTCTGTACAACGGCAAACTCAACTTGGACTCAGCAGAATGCTGCGGGACCGGCTTATGTTGCATCAAAATTTGGAATGGCGCTTTCGCGACTTGCAACTTGTGTGATTCAAGGCACAAATCGTGACCTCAAATGCTGGGGTTACAATGGCTATGGGACATTTGGCTATGGAGACACCACCAATCGGTGCCTCACAGGTGGAACCTCTTGCATCCAACAGCTTCCCCCCGTCAATTTCGGAGCGGGTCGGTATCCAACTAAGTTTGTTCACTCTGAAACTCAAGCCTGTGCCATCTTGGATAATGGCTCGATGAAATGTTGGGGCTATAACGGAAATGGGGCTCTCGGTTACGGAGACGCAACTCAGCGCTGCTATTCTGGAGGAACCACCTGTGTCGCAACTCTCGCAAATCTAGATCTGGGAGCAGGCAGAACAGCAGTTGATGTCACAACAGAGTATCAAACCACTTGCGTGATTCTTGACAATGGCACTCTCAAATGTTGGGGACTCAACAATTATGGACAGCTGGGAACGGGAGACACCACCAACCGCTGTCATACCGGTGGGTCCACCTGCATTTCATCCCTGCCAGCAATTGATTTGGGCGTCGGTCGCACTGCGCTGAAGGTGCAGACTTCGGGAATCCGCACTTGTGCAATTCTAGATGACGGCACCGTGAAGTGTTGGGGATACAACGGGCATGGTCAGCTGGGGCTGGGCGACACCACCACTCGCTGCAATACAGGCGGCGCAACTTGCGTATCGACCCTGCCAAACACATATCTACCTCCCGGAAGAACCGCAAAAAATCTATACATGGATTACTATGCGACCTGCCTTTTAATGGATAACAATCAAGTGATTTGCTGGGGCTACAATGGCTATGGCGGCCTAGGCACTGGCGATACCACCTATCGCTGCAACACTGGAGGCACAGGCTGCTCAAGCTCACTCCCGGTACAAATGAACTTAGGTACAGGTCGGTCGGCTAGAAAAGTTGTGCTGGGTCAGCATTCGACTTGTGTGCTGATGGACAATGATCAGGTGAAATGTTTTGGATACAATGGTTATGGACAGATCGGAGTCGGCAGCACATCAACCATTTGTTCAACCGGTGGAACAAGTTGTGTAGCAAATCTATCCTTCATCAATTTCGGTTCTGGGCGCTGGGTGAAAGACATTGCTGCTCCGACTGATTACAATGGAAACGGTTCCTACCATTACTGCGCAACTTTAGACAACGATCAGATCAAGTGCTGGGGCCGGAACGATTACGGACAGCTGGGAACCGGGGATCAGACCAATCGTTTAGATAGCGGGGGAAGCGGTGCAGCCGCAGCCTTGGGATACTTGAGTTTAGATTCTTCATCTTCCACTGTGGCACTCAGTGTTTACGGCGGAGGCTGGCAGGACACGAACGGTGGATCCTGTGGAGGCCTATGGGGCGGAGCCACTTGCAATGGTTCGGTGGTCGTCTGCCCTAGGGGCAATAAACAAACCACCGGAGTCTATTCTTACAGCTGCGGTTACAGTACTTGCTCAACCACTTGGTTTATGTGCGTTCAGTAGATTCGAAAGTTCTCTAATCGAACTGCAATTGCTCACGACAAGGTTTGCTGATGAGATTTTTTTTCATCATCAGACAGCCTTTGATGCGTCCCTGGCCGGGCTCGACGCTCTGGCAATGCTTCTCAAAATCTTCTTTACAGCTTCCCAGCTCATTGAGAATTCCCTCTCGAATGTTTTCTTTACAGCCGGCTTCTAATTCATCAAATGAATTCCTAAGGCACAAAATTGTGGGACTATTGGAACACAATCGCGCCGTATCAGCTTCACAGATTTTCGGCGGGGCGAATTTCGATCCGTTCTCAGAGCCTGTCAAAATTCCCAGGACAAATTTGCCTGGTCCAAATTCGCCAGTTTCCTTGAGGGTTTTCAAATCAAACAAAACGAGAGTGTAAACCAATCCACCCACTAAAGTAGAAATCAAAAGAGAAATCCCCACCGAAATCAGCGTAGAAAAACTGGCTGACCTGAATCGATCTTTAGGTTCCATTCAAGCTCACCTCCAGCAAAAGTTTTCAACAAGGTATCGGACCTCTGGCAGGAACTTGGTCGAATCTTTTGGATCCACGGCAAGATGGCTGACGACTCCTGCGTACTCGCTGGCTTTTGCTTTGGTTGCGCAGTTCAATTGAACCTGTTTTGCTGGGAAGACCATACTCACAAATCTTTGATCATCGCTGACCAAGATTGCTGGAAGTCCCGAAGTCTTTAGCTCTAATGCCAAAGCTGGTCTAATTTCATTCAGAGTGCCCTCGAAAACCTTTTTTTGAATTTCACCAACGACCAAGCGAATCTTCCGAGTGTCCTCAGGCAGAAATGCCCGCGCTTTCTCGGGAAGCTTGTCGACGCTGCCATCGATAAACTGAACTCTTGAATCTGCAACACCAACCAAGGGCTGATAGTTCCCAGAAAAGGGGTTAAAATCCAAGGGCTGAGAAAAAACAAAGCCACGGTCAGGAACCAGCCTATGGCAAGCGTGACAGGCTTGTGCAGTTAAGGAAGGATCTTCACCAAAAGTTTTTGCAGACGAATCAAAAAGCGCATAGCCCCAGCCATCAGTGTCTTTGTATTTTTTGTCTTTCTTCATAAACTGAAAACGTCTTGCACCATTGGGTACTACAGAGCTTGGGAAAGCTGGATCTTCCCCCACAACCAATCCAATTTTGGCAAAAACCGAACCTTCCGGGTATTCTTTGACACCGGATTGCATCGCTTTCCATGCAACAGGATTCGCGTAGGTGAACCGCATTTCATTGCTGTCTCGGCGATGCCTCACGGTGACCAGGTTCCATTTTTTTTCGAATCCCTTATAGTCTGTCACTTTGATCTCATTCATCACGCTTTGGCCGGACCAATTTTTCAGAGCCTCTTCGCCGAAAGCAGAAAGAGCTCCAAAGAGAGTTCCAAGTAGAAAAAAAAGCGAAGCAGCTATTTTTAACGAGCGCCTTGGTATCATTGTTTTCCCCTATTCAGATTACAATTTCAAAAGAAGTCCGAGTCAAACGAGACCAGGGACTGGGCGGGGAATTGGTGAGGACATTCCAACTGGGTGAAGACTCAGGCATCGAGCATTGAGGTTTGATGGGTATTTTCTAAGATTACAGCTGGCCTCAAGGCCATAGCTGAGCAGAAAAAAAGCGGGGTGAGGTGCCGCTAGAAAACCTCGACTTGTGGATTACTTTATACGAATGATCCAAACGACTGTCATAGCCGCAACTTGGAATCGATAAGTGTTTGGATCGAGGACAGCAGTATCATAGTTGAGCCTGTCGCCAGACTCGGTGTCTCGATACATTCCAAAGAGTCCACCATAGTAGGGCGTATTGACTGTAGTTGTGTAGCTGCTCCCGTTATCATCCCAAGCCGTTGAGCCATTGAATGCTCCGGACGTCGATCCGCCTCGAAGGTAATAGCCTTTTCCTCCGCCGTAAACTTGACTGTTAAGATTCGGAACAGCTTGTCCGTTATAGGGTGAAGAGGCATCGGTCACAGTTTGACCGTTGCATTCGAGCCATCCACTGGGAAGAGCGGGAGTGTTCGCCAAACTTTTATGCCAGGCGATGATCGATCCAATCGGCGGTGCAATGGCTGCGGAACCTCCTGACATTGAGGTCCAGGCTGTTCCATTGCAGAACTCCATCACTTTTGAGGTTGAGTTGTATCGCTGTTGTCCTTCGACGGCTGAATTGCAGGTGGTGGAGGTATTCCCAAGCTTGATTTCACCATTGACCTCTAGCCGAGCAGCCGGGCTTGTGGTTCCGATGCCCACTCTTCCGGATGAGTCAATTCGCATGCGCTCGCCGTTTCCTCCGGTATGCCAGGTCATATATCCCGCTGAATCGCTCGCCAAAAATGAGATTCCGGTTCCGCCACTCGTGGCGGAAAGGAAGGCTCGATTTGCGTAAGGGACGCCTCCCCAGTTGCCAGTTGCTCCGGAACTATAAACATCCAGCGCCGCCCCAGCCACATCAGCAGTTAAATACTGTCTCACTGCTGAACTAGCTCCATTGCTGTTGTTCTGAATCCGAGATGCGACCATGCTATTGCTAGAGCCGAAAAGATAGAGGGGATAAGTAGAAGTTGGAGAAATACCAATGCCGAGCCCAGATGCCTTTGCAAATCCTGACACTTCCAGCGCAGATGATGGGCTCATCGTTCCAATCCCGACATTTCCACCATTGAAAAAACTCGTTCCTGCTCCAGAAATGTATACATTCCCATAGGTGTTGCTTCCACTGCCTTCAAGAACGACTCCTCCTGGACTTGTGCAAGCTCCGTTTCCATTGCCAGCACAAATTCGACCGTAAGAATAGACGCTTGTATCTGCAGAAATTATGGGAGCGCCGACGTGAGCCCAACTGGAACTCGTCGTGCCGGAAACTTGAAACTTGGTCGAAGTCGTCGTGCCGTTAACCGCGAGTGCCGTGCTCGGACTCGTCACACCGATCCCGACATTTCCACCATTGTAGTAAGTTCGACCGCTACCTCCATCCAACCACAGACTGGCGCCATAGGGCAGTCTGGCAGAATCGATCGTACCTGATCCAATTGCTGAGGCGGGCAGGGAAGCGATGCTGGAGCAGGACAAAACGTCGGTCACAGCGCTCCATGTGAGTGTCTGATTGGCGGCGCAGCTGGATGGAAACTGCAAAGTGCCAACATTGTTGCGCAGCTGTCCGATTCCTAAAAATCCAGCTTCAGCGACATTTCCACCATTGCCCATCAAAACCTGATTGGCAGCTAGACTTGGCGAAAGCGGCGTGTATCCAAGTGCTGCGTTTACATTGCTGGATGAAATAGAAGTTAAATAGGAGCCAGCCGGCTGCTTGTTATTGAACGCAGTCCAATCAGCCGATGACAAGTAGCCGTTCGCGGCTCCGCTCGCCTGAGCAATAGATATCTGAGGTGTGCTGGTTCCATTGGTAACACTCAAAGGCAGAGCAGCAGCAGATACGGCAGAGACTGTGCCTCCCGAGCTCCAGCTGGAGCTTAGGTCCTTACAGTTGCTGCCATCGGGAGCGCAAATATGTGTGGCTCTGACTTTGCCAAGGACATCAAGCTTATCGCCGGGCGATGTCGTCCCAATCCCAACATTTCCACCACCTGAGATTGTCTGGCGAATGGATCCACCCACGATCAAGTAAGTCGGGCCGGTTCCCGCATTTTCGATTGCGACGGAGTCTCCATTGGCATAATAGTTCGACTGATTTGCACCAGAAACTCCATAGCGGATGCCTGTTGCCGATCCGAAGGTGGTGATTTGGGTCTGCCGTCCTGAGTCGTTGATGACTCTGAAAGTGGGTTTGATTGCGCTCACCAATGCAAAATCTGCGGTCGCCGTATCATTTCTCACTTCAAATGTGTAGCCCGGAGAAGTAGTCCCCACTCCGACTTTTCCATCACTGGCAATTGTCACGCGAGCAAGATTATTGGTTTCAAGAGTCAAAGAGTTGGCACTATCACTTCCCGCGATGACGGCACCCGTGTTTCCACCATTGAGCAGACCTGCCGTAAACACCGCATGCGCACTATCTGCAGGAGTATAGCCTAGTGCGCTGCTCACTTGCCCCGAAGTCAAACTGAAGACCGCGCATTCAAGTTTATCTGTTACTGAATTATAGCCTAGCTGAGAACCCGCAGAGCAAGCACCGCCCGCAGCTAAAAAGGCATCGTTGCCAGCGCCGCTAGTTGATCGCAAATCTGAGACTCTCAGTAACCTTGCCGAAGCCACATTAGATCCATCGCCGACAAAGACTTGGCCGTTCGCCAAAGTATTACTAATGGGCGAAAATCCCAAGGGTGTTTGAGGAGTAAAGCCCAATGCAGAATTCACCTGCGCTGCGGTGATGGCCGTGAGGTAATTTCCTGCTGGTTGCTTGTTATTAAAAATGACCCAATCCACGGAGGACAAAAATCCAGCTTGGGAACTGCCAGCCTGTGCGATCGAAATTCGCGGAGTTGTAGATCCGTGGCTGACTGATAGAGGTAAGCCGCTAACGCTGACATCCGTCACGGATCCAAGACCACCGCCGCCAGTGGCATTGATCGTAACAGCGCCGCCAGAATGACTCACTGATATCCCGCTGCCTGCAGTGATGGATTTATACTCCAAGGCGTTACCAGCAGTATTGATTCCTAAAATTTGATTGCTGGCTCCCAAAGAGGGCGGCTGACTTTCCGCAAAAGTTTTTAAGGCGGCAGCTTCGTTCGTAGAAAAAACAACTGCGGAACCATTTCCTGAAATTTTAAATAGATTAGCAATGCCGTAGCCACTGATTTCTTGAGCCTGCTTCGCAAAGGGCACTGACTTGATGGGAATCTTTTCGACCGCTACGGTATTTCCTGCATCTAAAAAGCGGGCACTCATCAATCGATCGTCGCTGTAACTGGGAACATAAGAACTTCCCACCGCGCAATCGCTACTGTTGATACTGAGGCCTGGGTTATTCAGAAAAACATCGCGGAAGGAACTTGCACCGCCACCTGCTGGGCCAGAGATTCGATTTTCCGCATAGCCAACCTCAATCGAGAAACCACCACTTTTCGCAGCAACGATCTGTGTTTCTGACCAAAGAAGGCATTGAGAAGGCTCTGGTGAGGTGATACGCACTGTGACGGTCAATGAGCCATCAATTGGGCTGCCGTCAGGCCGGACTAGTTTTCCATGGTAAACAATCGAATCACTGGATCTTGCCGAGGCCGGGCGTTCCGCCTGGGCGCCTAAGTTGGTTGAAGTCAGATTCAGCGAGAATAGAATTATGAATGCGATCCAGTTGGACTTTAAGCAGCGATGAATTTGAAACTTTGAATGATTGCTTAACATCATCAATCTTTTCGGCTTTTCCGGAACTAGACTTGAGTAAAAAATGAAAATATTGGGAGACGCCACTCAATAGGACTGGAAAGACAGAATTCCAACTTTGAGACTCTCCTTTTGAGATTTCGCTCAAAAATTTTAGTCAGTTTCGCTCCACCTAAAGCTTAGATGACGGCTCGAAAATCTATCTAAATAAGTAGGAAAGGTCCAACAATCCCGAACCTGAATTTCCACTTTCTGTGCTTGTTTGTTTGAGTCCCAAACCCAATGCAAAGCCAGAATCAAAATAGTAGGTTCCTAACAGGCGATAAGAAAGGCTTTCGCTGGAATCTATAAAAAGTGTGCTTCGACTATAAGAGAGCGCAATATCCCAATCATCTTCGAGCCAAGTTGCCGTTAGACTTCCGGTTCGATCATTCAGTCCATAAATTGTATTTAATAAATCAGTGGCCTTTAAATTTAACAATCTCGATTGGGAGGCTGCCACAAATTCTTCTTTCGTCCGATCATAGCTAAATTTGGTTCCAGTCAAATCAAGACTCAGCCATTCAGTTGGTTCCCAACTCAGATCGATTCCAGCAGAATTTTGCTTGAGTGAGATCGTTCTTTGAATCGTGCGATTGAAAACCTGAAACTCCACGCCCTGTTCAATCGTATGATTTCCAAAATGAAATCCCAAATTGAGGCTGGATCGGTGCAGGCTTTGCTCGACCTGCTTTTTGGAGCTTTCTTTAGAAGCCTCTAGATAAAACTGATAGCTGAAGGAGAGCTCTCCCCCTTTTTCAGAAAATTTAGTTTCACTGCTTTGCGAGGAATCCAAGTTTAGTCCCACTGCAAAACTTTTCCATTCAATCCCTGTAGCAGCGTCGAAGGCTCTTCCTTGGATCAGCCTGGCGGCACCGTCGCTCGAAGTTGATTGATTCTGATTCCATTCAGCGCCAAGAGCCCAGTTTGAAAATTGCAGTTCGTCCTTTTTTGAATCGCTGGATAGAGATTGAGACATTCGAATCTGTTGGGAAATAAAATCGGATGCCGTCTCGGTTCGGCTTTTTACTTTGATCCCGGCGGCTAAACCCAAAAATGGGAAGCCTACTATAGCGGAAAGGATCAGACAGCTGAGCAAAGGATTCCTATGGTCAAGTGTTAGCCTTTTTATCGGTCTTTCTATCGGTCTTCCTAGCATTCTTTTTGGCATTCTTTTTCGCATTAAAAAACATTACATATTCCAACACCTTGGCAAAGCAGTCTCAAATGGAGAATTTATTTCTGGCCCGAAGCGTAACCTTTTCGGTTTTCGATTGTCTTGCAGTTCAAGAGGCCAGAACGGCCCAAAGGAGAAAAAATGAAAAATCTAGGACTCATAACAATTCTCAGCCTACTTACAGTCAGCTTATTTACCGGATCCGCAGAAGCAAGAAGAGACCAAATCAGAGAACGAAACCAACAGAATCGGATCAAAGCCGGGGTCCAAAGCGGCGAGCTCAACAAACGTGAGGAAAAAAGACTCAATCGCCAGCAGCATCGTCTGGACCATGCACAAATGAGGGCGAAAAGCGACGGAGTGGTGACAAGCAAGGAGCAGCTTAAATTAGAAATGCGCCAAGATCAGCTGAGTAAAAATATTTTTCGCCAAAAACATGATGAGCAATAATTAAAGGAGTTTTATATGTTTAAAAAATCTATCACTAAATCTCAAAATAAAAAATTAAATTTAAGTCTTAGCCTCGTGTACCTTTTTAGCTTCTCACTTTCTGGCTGCGGGAAAAAATCTGAAGTGGCTGATCTCGCGGATTCCCTGAATGAAAGCGAAGCCGCTGTAGAATCTGGAGTCTCAATGATTTCGGGGATGGCGGATGATCAAGCGGGTTCGGAACTTTCTTGGAAACCTCACAGCTCGAATCCAACACTTGCATCTTCGCTTTCAGTATGGAGTCTTTTTGCAGCAACAAGGGCGAATGCAGATTCTTGTTATCGAGCATCCCTTTCCAGTTGTCTTGCGGGTTTGAAATCTGCTGAATACAATCAGTGCAGTGTTCTTGGAACATTGCGGTCCATGAACGGATCTGTGCAGCTGACTTATTCTAACAGTGGCTGCACAATGTTGCAGGCCGGGGACTCGGTCTCAAGAACTTATAATGTGGCAATCTCTGGATCACGTGGCGGTGTCGTCTCCCTGACGAGTGCAGAGAAGGCAGATTACCGAGGGACAAGTTATGGGGGCGGCGGTTCGATCCAAAAGACACTGACTGGATTTCAACTAAATATTTTAGGTCGACATTCAAGCTTTCAGAGAAATGGAAAAACCTTATCCGATGTCTCTGTGCGAACTCTGCAGCCGGTGGAAGTAACAGGCAGCCTGAATCGCGACAACCGCGTCATCAATGGTGGTCAGCTTGAGGTGAATCACAACTTGAAAGGTTTCACGAGTCTGCTGGTTGCCAACAATGTTCAGTGGAACAGCCAATGTTGTCATCCGATCGCTGGCGAAATGTCGATCACATATTCTGGATCTAAGACCGGCACCGCGACAGTCACCTTTAATGGTTGTGGCACAGCAACTTTGAATCAGGATGGACAACAGCAATCGATTGCGCTTAGCTACTGTGAATGATTTCTGATGAAGTTCTTTTGCAGCAGATTGGAAACGGGGACTCAAAAGCATTTGGGTCTCTGTTTGAAAGATACAAAAAGGCAGTTTTCGGATTGGCTTTGCATATGATGGGTGCTGCAGCTTTGGCAGAAGAGGTTGCTCAAGAAACTTGGGTCTCGGTTGTTAAAGAGGCCTCTGCCTACACTGGACGAGGTGCTGTTAAAAGTTGGATTTTTGCAATGACTCGGAATCGCTGTTTGAATGAGCTAAAAAAGCGAAAATGGGAGCAGCCGATGGAAGAGGATCAGCTGAACAACTTGCCTGCTGAGGAAATATCTGATCCCGCTGAATATTTGTCAGAACTCCAAGAAGATTTAAAAGAGGCCATACTTTTACTACCGGACAAACAAAGATGTGCGGTTGTCTTAAGCCTCCACGAAGAAAATTCCCTGTCCGACATCGCAAAGCATATGGATATGAAAGTGAATGCAGTCAAAGCAACTCTATTTAGGGCAAAGCAGAATTTAAAAGAATTGTTGATTCAAAAAAAGACCGCGAGGGGAGGCATAAAATGAGTCGAAAAGACCTGTTCGAATCTGATGTCCCTCCAGGGCACGAAGACCGAGTCCTTCACCGAGTGGGTCCATTGCTGAAAGAAAATCGCCTGGCGAATCGCCAGACGAATCAGGAGACGAATCAGCAGACGAATGGGCTGCTGAGGGGCCGAAGGTCCTTCGCTGCGTTCTTTCTAGGTGCTGGATCCTTGGTGATGGCCTCTTTTGGGCTTTTGTATCTTCGGAATTCAACTACCGATTCGCAAAAGGGTGGTCCCCTCGATGACTTAAATTTTGCAAGTTTTGACTTTTTCGACCTCGATCTCGATTTAGACTCAGACATTGTGGCGGAGCTTGATTGGGAGCAGTCCGATGACAGCTGGATGGATGACTTGGAGCTGATAGAAGATGAATCTATTGAAATAGTTTAGGAGAAATTTAAGATGATGACGACAAATTCAAAATCCGCGGCCACTCAGGATCCTGCAAAGGATCTGCAAGATCTACTCGCTCATCTGGAGCTTTTAGAAAATTATGAAATCCTGGAATCAGAAGATTCCGCGGAGATCATTGAAAATTTGAATGATTTGGAATCGGAGTAAAAAAAATGAGCAATATCAATCGAAGATTCTTTCTGGCGCGCTTTTCATCAGTCATCGGGGTTGCACTTTTGATCTCGCCAAGATCACCTGCTGAAACTTCACCGCCGGCTGAATCAGCCAGTTCCGCTTTAGAAAAATGGAAGAGCTTAACTCCGGAGGCTCAGGAAGCGCTAAAGAATAAGTGGAGTCAGTTCAAGGCACTTCCTCCAGAACAGCAGCAGCGCATTCGATCAAATTTTGAAAAGTATAGAAACCTAAGTCCGGAGAAACGCGAAAGAATTCAAAAGAATTTAGTCCGCTGGCGCAACTTGGGTGAAGATCGCAAGATGAAACTCAAAGAAAAGTTCTCCAAATGGAGAGAATTTTCTCCAGAAAGAAAACGGGAGCTTAGAGAAAGAGCCAAAAAGTTTAGAGAACTCAGTCCCGACCGTAAACAAGAATTGCGACAAAAACATCGGGAAAGAAAACGCCAGCGATCCAATTAAAGTCCTGATCCAAGGGGCGCCACCTAAGAATTCGGCTGATATGACGGTATTATCGATTGACAATGTCGTAATATGTCGCATATTATACTTGACAAATAGAGACACTCCGAATAGACTTTGCTCTGATGAAAACTAAGTTTCGAGGCAAGCATTACAGAGTAATTATTACGGACCATGCGAGCCTGCGAATGAGCTCTCGTGGTGTGTCTGAATTGACGATTCTAGAGATAATCGAGACTGGTTTTGTGAAAATGCGCGACAAGCCAAATAAGTTCTGGATCTACAGAGGAACTGTTTGCGTCGCGATTGTTGTTGAAGATCCCAACTTGATTTTGGTGACTGTAATGCTTAATTGGAGGCCAATATGAAAATTAGCTATGACAAACAAGGGGACACTCTTTTAATTCAATTAAATGAAGGAAAGATTTCAAGAGATGCGGAAATTGGCCCCAATACTTTTGCCGCTTATGATCGGTCGGGAATGCTTCTCGAAATTCAAATAATGGATGTTTCAGACCAAAAGCGTCCTTGGATCACCCTTGATGCTGCCGCTGTCTATCTTCAAAAATCGAGTCGCACTTTAGAGCGGTGGATTAAAGATGGAAAGCTTAAGGCAAAAAAAATTGGCCGTGAATTTCAAATCGACCTCAAGGAAATAGAACGTCTTTCAAAAATAGCATAGGTGTTAAATAGCCACGTGGCTCAGATGCTGAACCCGATCAATCCCCTTTTTATCAACCACGACGCGGTAAAAATCCAAGCGCCGGCCTCCTTGGCTTTCTCCAGGCGTAACGATCCCAATGTGGAAATGATACACGCGGTGCGACTTCAGGTGAACTAAGTTTCCCTCTGAATCAAAGGATCGCAGCTGCTTTTTCCGGTCGTCTAAAAATCTCAGATAGCGCTCCAGATTAATACGAAGCGTTTCATCGTAAGCTTGGCCAGCTTTCACAGAGCCTGCATCCACAGTCACAAGTTTTTTATATTCAAAGACATCTTCATTGATCGCTTTCTCAGGTTCTGAGATACAAGATTCCATGCGTGCTTGGCGAACCCATTCGGGCAGCTCCAAAGTCTTGCGGAAAGCAAACCACTCCCGAACTTTCCCAATCTTTTGCCCGTTCATAAAAAGGCCCATATCCACATCTGGAATCACTTTAGAAAGTTTGGCAATGGTATAGCTTTTTGCATAATCCTTCAGGCGATCTCGAAGTGTGTAAAAGGCAATTCCAAGCAGAATCAAAGCCAAACTTTGCAGACCTAGAGTCGCTGACAAACTGCCCTCGCCTCGGCCAGACAAAGAAAGCACTTCCACCACCGAAACTGCCAAGGCCGCAAAGGCAGCTCCAAAAGTGGCAATGGGTTCACTGAATCTTTGAAGCGTTGCTTTGCGAGTGATCTCCACGAAAGTCACAGACTGAAAAAAAGTTTTTAAGTGACTGATTTTTAGCATATGAATTTCTTGCATCTCAGAATTCTGTGCCAGCTGATCCAGGCTCAACCATTCTCTGGCGCGTTGTGATTCGATGCGCTTCAGATCCGCAATGGAATTCCAAAGCTGTAACCAACCGTTCTGAAACACCGCTGGATCATCCTCAAGAGGGCGAACTCTCACTAAATCATCCGTTACTTCAGAAATAGCTTCTACGGTCAGATGGTGGAGGTAAGTTTCCAGCATATGCAAACTGGCGCTTTGTTGGATGTCTTCCGGGCGCATCAAACTGCGAATTTGAAAAGAGGCCTTTCTGAGCTGATTGATTTCGGCATTTACTTCTTCAATTTGGCGAGTGGGCTTTTCCACCGGCGAAGCAATGGAGTTGTAAAGTAAGATCAGCTGCCGAATTCTACGGGTTCGCGTTTTAATAGCTTGTGCTGCCGATGCACCATAGTTGCGAATGGCTGCGCGTAAAAGATTATCTTCGCTTCGTTCGCCGGCTTTTGAATCCAGCCAAGCCAGAATGGCGTCCATGTGCTCAATTAAATGCTGGTGAGGGTCCGTCCCGTCTTCTGCTCCGCGAGTGATTATTTTAGCGCGAGAATAAAAGTCATTTACGAGCTCATTTTTCGTGAAATCACGAAGGTGGGCGGCTGAGGGCGCAAACATAAAAATCTGAATTTCTTCCGAGCCTGCTGCGGGAAGTGCTTTCAAATCTAAAGAAATTTTTAAATTTAAATTATGATCATCGTGCTTACCAAGGCGAAGACTCGCAATGGAAGCTCCCGGAGTTGTCGGAAGTTGGTTACTGGCGCCAACCAGTTTCCGTGAAAGTAGTGGCGTTTCCAGAAGCGTTTTTAGAGGCGCGTTCAAAGTTGAAGATAGACTGCGCTCTCCACCGGGTTTCATTTTCTTTAGGTCCAAAGCGGGTCACCTCTCCCATCGGCGCAGATTGCACCATAATGACCTCAGTTTCCTCCTTTTTGTCAGGAATTCAATATAATTCAGTTATAATTGTTATATTTACGTCAGGATTATTGACATTTATAAATTCAATTTGGCCACAGAAGTCCTTTTTGAGCCTTAGGGGATTCTGGTTCCTCAACAAATGTCTCGATTTGTGCCAGCACTTTTGAGTTCAGACGATCGAGAACTGCTAAGCTGTCTAAATTTTGCTTCAGCTGAGTTTCTGAGGTCGCTCCGAGAATGACTGTGCTGACGGCCGGATTTTTAAGGCACCAGGCAAGTGCTAGCTGAGGAAGGCTGCATTCTAAAGTTTCTGCCACCTTTTGAAGAGCAGCGACTTTAGTTTGGCGGGCGCGTCCTTCGGGGCTAAGAATTTTTTCTCTCAGCCACTGAAATTGCGGCAAAGAGGCTCTGGCTCCGGCGGGAATTTCTTGAAGATATTTCCCCGTCAATTGGCCCGAAGCAAGTGGTGACCAAATCGTGGTCCCCAAGCCGAACTTTTCAAATAGAGGCAAAAAGTCTTTCTCCATTTTCTGGCGGTGAAACAAATTGTATTCAGGCTGTTCCATACTTGGTCCCTGCAGTCGAAGTTCTTTGGCTATCAAGAAAGCTTCAGTGATTTCTTCTGCGCTCCACTCGGACGTTCCCCAATACAGAATTTTTCCCTGGCGCTGAAGATCATTCATTGCCACCACTGTCTCTTCAATAGGAGTTTCGGGATCGGGCCGGTGGCAAAAATAAAGATCTAAATAGTCGACTTTCAATCGGCGAAGGGCTGCATGGCAGGCGTCGAAAATGTGTTTTCGTGAAAGTCCTTGCTGGGTGGGTTTGTCGCCTCCCCAAAAAACTTTGCTCGAAACTGTAAAACTATCTCGGCGCCAAGCCAAATTTTGAAGAGCCTCACCCATAATGCGTTCGGATTCACCGTTCGCATAAACTTCGGCATTGTCGAAAAAATTTACTCCCGCATCGTAAGCAAGGCTCATCATTCTTTCAGCTTGCTTTTGATCCAGCTGATTTTTGAAAGTGACCCAAGATCCGTAAGAGAGGGCACTGAGTTTTAGTCCAGATTTTCCAAGTCTTCGATAGAGCATAGGCACATCCTTTGGCTTATGGCTTTCATAGAAACAAATCATCTGACAAGTAACAATAAAATGGGTGCAATGGAAGGGCTCAGAAAAAAGTCCGGTCGAATGATTCGATCTAGCCATCGTCCAAGGAGGGAATGTGGCACAAAGTATTTCGCCTTTTAGTATCAATCCCAAAAATGCCAGCCGAAAGTCTTGGCATTACCTCTGGCAGCTTTTAGTTTTTGCTGCGCTGGCTTTGGTTGCGGCACAAACCAGTGCTTCTGTTCCTACTGAAGAAGCAAAAAATCGCTATGGTCACGCTCTCGAAAGACCAAGTTATGTCCTTGTGGACTTAAAGTCTATGGACGCGCTTGGGCTAAAAACAATTCATCGAAATGAAGAGCTTCAGATCGGTGTAGCGGCCCTTCCGACAGATCAAATTTGGCGTCTCGTTGCAAGGTCCCATCAGCTGAATCGTTGCGGTGGATTTCAGATGGCTGACAACCTAGATCAGGCAATCAGTCTGCTGACCTCAGTGGAAAAAACGGAACGCCGTCATCGATTGCAGGCAAGTGGCCCATTATTTCCTCAAATTTCGGTCAACGAACAAGAACTTCAAAATTTGATTGGGATGGCCTCGGAAAGTGATTTGCGTTCTCAAGTTGAATGGATCAGCGCCTATCGATCCCGCTATCATCGGCAAGCTGATCCGAATCAGCATGTCGTTTCCATGGAAAGTCGTCTAAAGGCACTTCTTAATGCAAGTGGACTGCCAGGCTCGGTCGAGCTTATTACTCATCGATCAACTCAGCAAAAGACCGTGCGACTGCGTTTGGAGGGAGCGACTCAGCCCAGTCAAGTGATCGTCGTGGGCGCCCACTTCGATTCCATTTCGGGCTGGGGGGGATCTTCTGCTGCACCGGGTGCAGATGACGATGCCAGTGGTTCTGCAAATGCATTGGAAGCTGCCAAGATCATTATGTCCCGAGGCATTCGTCCATCGAGAACTTTGGAGTTTTTCTGGTATGCAGCGGAGGAGGCTGGATTACTTGGTTCAAAGGAAGTTGCGGATGCTTATGCTCAGGAAAAAAAGGACGTGGTCGCAGTGTTGCAATTGGACATGACTCTTTTTCCTGGAAATGGTGAACACGTTATCGGCAATATTGGTGATCACACAAATCCATGGCTGAGAGAATACCTTCGGCAACTCAATGAGCGATTTCTTAAAGTTCGTTTAGTGGACGACGAGTGTGGTTACGGTTGCAGCGATCATGCTTCTTGGCATGCGAGGGGCTTTGCCACGCTTCTTCCTTTTGAGGCCACCTCCAACACCATGAACCGCAATATTCACACGACGCGTGATTTGATTGATGCAAGATCGAACTTTAAGCATTCAAATACCTTTACACAGATTGCTCTTTTATTTGCGTGGGACCTCGGCAATTCAAGCCTCCGTCCATAGCTGATTCGCAGTTTTGCCATCACTGTTGGCCAGCACAGTGCCCTATAAAAAACTCCAAGGAGGGACGCTCTAGGGCACGGAATTGTAGAAAGTCTTGACCCTCACTTTCATTAGGAGTTACCTCCGGGGCAGAAATTGTCGCTTTGGAGTAAATCTTATGAAAAAAATTCACTCGGGTTCAGTGCATCGAAAAAGTTGGACTTCAGAACTTCACTTCAGTCACAACTTACAACGAGCCACTTTGATTTTTTGTCTGACTATGGCTTGTTTTGTGGCTTCTTTGATATGGTCGAAAGAGGCTCTCGCAATGGATCCCATTCGCAGCGAAAGTCAGGGGCTGGTAGAAAAGCCAGAGAGCCAAACCCTGAATCAGCAGTTCAATGCCTACACCAGTGGTGGCAACATATTGGCAAAGTACACTTCCTATTTAGCTTCCAAAAAGCAGCGATCCATTTGGAATGGCGATACTTGGAAAGACAAAGCTCCCAAAGAATTTGCCGCCTGTGAAAAAACCTATAAGAAGATTTTTGCCGACGGAATCATGAAGATGAACATTGCGTTTGGCTATTCTGATAACTTCGATCGAACTTTAGATGCTGGACTTTACGAACTCACAATCGACACTTTGACTAGCAGCTGTTCGGGCCAAAAAACGGCTTGTGGGTTCCAGCTCATTCAAGGCACCAGTCGCAAGGCCATTCTAGAAAAACAAATTCGTAAACCTGCTGCCATCGAAAGTGCTTCTCAGAATCTAAAAATCCGCATGACCATCGCCTATTCGGCGGCAAATACTCGCGATGAAGATAATTTTTCTGGTGGCAAAATCAGTGCTGCACAAAAATCCGCAACACGAGTTTCTGAACAGGTTTTCTTTGGAGGCATTCAGGGGATCGTGAAAAATGGCCTTCGTGAGCGCTGTGATGTTTGTGTTTATTATGGACACGCCCGCGATGGTGGCGGACCTGATTTTGGCCCTATACCCTATGAGTGGCGCGATGATGAAGGTAAAACGGACTACAGTCAGTTTCACAAGCGTAGGACCAATTATCGCTTGTTACTGGATTCAATGGAAAAGGCGCAGGATGAAGCGCCTGCCTTGGTTGCTGTCCTTGCTTGCTACAGTCATTCGCACTTCTACAATAGAAAGGCTTGCATCGATCGTTCAGCGCCAAACTGTCAAGCAAAGAGCCTCGCCAGTTACGCTGCAAATTCGGGATTTATTTTGACTACAGACTATTCCTGGTTTGAAAACTTCGAAAAAACTTTTGGAACCATGCTGGATGGAGTCCTTGGCCTAAAGTGTGCCAGCGCGATCAATGGGAATTACGCAGGACTTCGTGGACAATTGGACTTTAAAGAAAGTTATAAGATCTATGGAAATTTCTTGCAGTAGACGGTTTTTCTAAACTCCAATTTTCGTCACTGAGCTTCTAGTGATGGTAAAAATTGGAGTCTACCTCGATTTTCCCTTTTAGTTATTCTGACCTGGCTGGGAATGCTTTAAAACTAAAAGTCATTTCCGGAGGTTCTGTGCAAAGAATGAAATCGAAATGGACGCTGGCGCTTGTGTTGGGATTTTTATCTCCTTCTGTGATGGCCAGTATAAAGGACTTGGAAGCTCAGCCCTTTGCTGCAGTTGTCGACTATGTTGAGTCCACTTATCTTAAAGAGGCTTTTCAAGAAGATGCTTTTCAAGAGGCTTTTCCAAAAGGTGAACATAAATACCCCATTCATATTCTAAATCGCGATGAGGCTGAGCTTTATTTGGCTCGGCAAAACGCTCTTGGAGACAACAAGCGAGAGCTGCGCATGAAAGTTTTTCGTGAGTATCTTGAAGCTAGACTGGGTCTGAATCTCACGCAAAATGAAGCCTCAAATTTGGAAAGCTATGTTTATGATCTGAAAGGCTCTGCCTTTGCTTTGCCTTTTTACCTTGAAGACCAAAAGACTGATTTGGGCTTTGCGAAACATAAGGTTTGTTTCGTTTTTCCAACGGATGCTAGTTCCAATCAGCGCTTGGAGCATGACAGACTTCTCGGTTTCAATGTACCAAAAGTCCATGGTGTCCAAACTTTTGAACATCTGAAAGAGCGAATGAGCTTTCATGAGCTCCGCGTTTTTTCCCTTATCCATGAAATTGGCCACTGCCTTGATCAGGAGTATATTCAAAAAGCCACAGCCGATTTTAGTGATCCTCATGCAGTTCATCAGTCAGAAGCTTTTGCTGAAACTTTTGCAGCTTTGGTGATGGCGCGCGAAGGTTATCTGCATTTGCCCCAGGTTCGCGCCATTCATCGATCGATCTATGCATTGAGGCTCGGAAACTATTTTGCTGAGAATCCCCAATTGGGCTTCGGCGACCCCAATTTTGCTTACGGAGGCTTAATCTACCATCTGGCTCCAGTGCTTAAGGCGGTTTCTAAGTACTTGGATTCTTCTTTCAGCCAATTGAAGGCAATGGGCGTGCGCCAGCTGGTTCAAAAATCATCGGAGATAGTAAAAACCAATTCCATTGCTTTTCGCAGCTTTTCCGCAATTGGTTACTCTTTTGTTCAAGGTAAAGATCAGGCGCTGGCTCAATACAAAAAAAACTCTGAGGAAATGCCGGAGCTCTTTGCTGGGGCCTATCAAGACTTGCTGACTTTTTATCGTGAGATTCCAGCGCTTGTGGATTCCGCTTTTAATGAGTCGGCGCAGACACCCAGAACTCAAGTTGAGTTGTCTCCTTTTCAACCAAGAGCTTGGTGTGGACTATTTACCGCAGGAAAAGATTCTGCAGAAAATGAAAATCGCCTCCTCGATGAGATTTACAAATTGAGACAAGATCTCTTGTTAACACCTGCAAATCCGGTCCTAGCCAAGAGGCGAGCGAAAGAACTTTCGGCAGTATTTTTGACTTTGCAGAATGAGTGCAAAGTGAATTGACACTAAGGGGAAGTCTCAACTTTTTCTCAAGATTACCGATAGATCACATCAGAAGCCAGTTTCAGGCTATAATGGTGACTGTTTGGAGGAATCTGTGCTTACAACTTCAGAACGATATGATACCCGCGAAAAAGCGACCATGCAGATTATTGGCAAAGTTGGTTTTGTCGTGGCAGATCTAAAAAATATTTCTCGCACAGGGGCCTGCCTGGAATGGGCGAATGAAAATTTTTATATTCAAAAAGGTGATCTGATTAACGTGTCGATCAGTTTGCCGACGGTCAAACGCAAGTATTCTATGAATGCACAAGTTGTTTGGAAAGTGGGTAAGCGAACTGGAGTGCAGTTTGTCACGCAAGATGATTTAATGACCAAGCTAGTGAAGAAAAGCTAGCAGAGAAAACTGGTGAACAAAAATTAGTTTCAGACTATTAGGCTGGGATTGGGTAGATCAGAAAGAAAAGTCCAAGCCACAAAAGCAGCAGCACAAAAACAATTCCTACATAGTAGAACATCTTTTTTCTTGGGTTTGCTGAGACCAAAATCTCATTGGCATCTTTTATTTTGTTAGCCAATTTTTTCCCAAGGCCTTGGGCAATATGCAATTTTTGAGAAGTGTCCATCTGGACAAATTGTGTGGCAACCAGCATGGTGGAAGTTGATTTTTCACCTTTGGCATTCTTTGGTTCGACCCGAATGACTAAAGCAAAAGCAGCCATGCCAGCAGCACCAGGAACATCGAATTGAACTTTTACGACTTCACCCACGACAGGACAAAGATCTGAGGGGGCTGTGAAGGCAAGGCCCGTAGTGGACATATTGACCACTTCAGTGCCTTCCTCCCAAGGGACTTGATTGGGACCAGCAAGGCGAATAAGGGTATTGTCCTCGGGCTGCAAGATGTAACGTGGTGACCGAGAAACGTATTTGGACAAAGTCGAAGTCATAATAACGTATCGGTTTGAAGCAGCTGAAACTTAAGAAAAAACGAACATCCAGTGAATCATTTCCAATTGAATGCATTCACTGGATCCGAATTCGACGAAAGTCGATGCCAAAAACTTAGGGCGTGGAGCCTTTGTGGATGCAGCGATTGGTTCTTTTGTTCCATTTCAGGAAAAGAGTGTTTCCTTTGAAAAAGCTTGGGTCTTTGGAGTCATCTTCCCAGCGTCCCAATTCTTCGCCGCTTTGAGTAAACAATGCTGTGTAGTAGGGACCAAAAATTTCATAGGTGTAAGGGCCACATTTGTAGGTTGCCTCTGCAACAGCACCGGCTTGAGTAGAAATCATCGATGCAGCCAAAATCGCTAAGATCGTTTTCATAAAATTTTTCCTTTCATTTAAGAACCTCAAGAGACGGCCTACATTATGCGATCATTGCCAGTTTCTCAAGCGGGCAGCGGCGGACCAGGCTACCTTGATGAAAGAAAAAAATGAAATTTCAAAAAAGTTCTGGAGCTGTATGGAGGGCGTTCGGCAGCACCGAAAGCCCTTGAAAAACTTTCTACTAATTTTTCAGAAGGATGAAAATCACGGCCCCTTCTCTGAAGATGCGAATCGTGTTGGTTCCTTTTTTAAGGTGCTTAAAAAAAGCTGGGGTGGTTGTCACCTCTTTACGATTCACATCTAGAATTAAATCGCCTGGTAGAAGTCCTGCTCGAGCAGCTTGAGAACCTTCTTCCACACGAACGATCACGGGACGTTTTACATCCGGTGGCAATTCAAATTCTCGCACAAGAGCTTCGTTGATGTCTGCCACCATAAAGCCAAGATCATTTGGCGCAGCTTCTCCGTATTGATTTTTTCCTCTCTGCAGGGCCTTTCTCATTCGACTGTCGGTGCGTTCCTCCACGGTGACTTCGATTGCTTTTTCTTTTCCATCACGAAGAATTTTTGCTTTCACTTTGGTGCCGACACTGGTGTCTCCGACGGCTCGGCTCAAATCAGAAGAATCTTTTATTTTCTTACCGTTGAATTCGGTGATCAAATCATAGGACTGAATTCCCGCTTTTTTTGCAGGACCTTCCTCATCGACCGAAGCGATAAAGGCTCCCTCAGCGGATTCCATGTTCAGGGCCATCATTTCTTGCGGGCTGAGGTCCCTGAGTGCCACACCAATAAAGCCCTTTTTTAACTTTTCGTTTTTTTCAAGTTGCGGCAGAATTGATTTCACTTCGTCGATCGGAATCGCAAAACCGATTCCTTGAGCTCTGGCATCAATCGCTGAATTCACACCAATAACTTCACCTTTCAGATTCACAAGGGGACCACCTGAATTTCCGGGATTGATTGGGGCATCCGTTTGCATCAAGGGAAAGCGATTGATTTCACTAATGTCCCGGCCCTTTGCTGAAATAATTCCCTTCGTCATTGTATGTCCGTTGCCAAAAGGATTTCCAAAGGCTGCAACCCATTCGCCAACTTCGGTGTCTTTCGAGGCGCCGAACTTTACCGTGGGAAAGCCTTTTCCTTTAATTTTGATCAGGGCGATGTCCGTGCGATCATCACTGCCGATGACTTCCGCTTCGTATTTTTTGTCGGTACTGTCATTCAGCTGCACACTTATTTCATCGGCGCCGTCGATGACGTGATTGTTGGTGATGATCAGGCCATCTTCTTTGATGATGAAACCTGTTCCAAGAGCCGTGGCTGGTTTTTGCATGCGAGGCATGGTGCGAAGTCCGTAGAACTGCTCCAGCATCTCGAACAAAGGATCTCGGTTTTGGCGCTTGGGCCTCACGCTGGTGGAGATATTAACAACGGCCGGATTCACAAGCTTAGCGAGCTCAATAAAAGCGTTGGCGGGAATTGGATCTCCCGGCTTGATGGTCGGTAGATCTGCTTTGGTGGCTTCGGCAGTGGTTAAGCTCACCTGAGTTTCTGGAATCTTCAATGTCCAATCAAGACTCAGAATTCCCGCAACAATTGTTATTACAAAGGCATATGTCCATCTTGCGCTCATCGCGAACCTCCGCTTCTAGGCACAATTATGGGAAGGTCGGCGATAAGGTCAATGATATGAAAAACTTTTAATTTTCCTTTTAGCAAAAAACTAAAGTAAATTTGCTACTTTAGCTGTACGAATTTCATCTGCAGGTCGTACACAACTGCGTCGAGCAACTTCCTTTCATCCGCTGTCAGCTTTCCATCCGTCTTATCTTTAAGCATTAATAGGAGGTCGATGTTAAAACGAGCTAGACCTTTGTCAATGCTGAGGGCTCCGTCGGTTTCTTGTGGACTGAGTCCCATAGACACTGCCGCGGAGGAGGCCAGTGACATTACAAGAACAGAAAAGGATGCTTGATAGTCGCTGCTTTGATTTTGTGTTTCCATTTTTAAGGCCCCCTTCAAGAAAAATGAGTTCAATTGGTCAGATCGGAAAAGTACCCATTAACTTTTCGATTCGCAGTTTCACTGATGGATGATTAATAATCCAGGATCTCGAATGCCAAAGTCGAACAAGTCCTCCCGGTGAGGTAATGAAAAAACAAGAAGTTCCGATGGGCACACTGAGTGGATTCAGCCGACAGGAGTAATCGATTTTCCAAAGTGCATGGGCTAAGGCCACTCGATGCGGAAGCGCAGAGGCCGATTCTGCATCCACTTCAAAGAAGGATCTTTTGGGGGATGACAGTCTTTGAAGCAACAGTACAACCACTCCGATCACTGATGAAAAAAGCGGTAAGCGGGTCCAAGAATCCAAGGTCTGTGCGACGTAAAGCAAATTTTGGCAGATCACTTGGACTGTATTATAAAAGACTCCTAAAGTTCTTTTGCAGAAAAAATGCATCTCCACAAGAAGTGCATCCAGTTCCTCGGGTTGCAGTCGATCCAGAAGTCCTGCGGAAAAAACTAATTTTCTGTCTGCAAATGGCTCAATGATAAGGCAGGCAAAAGCCGTTTTGTGTGGACTGACTCCCACTATCATAGGCACGGACTTTGTGAACTGGGCTAAATCAATGCAGCGCACATTCAGCTGCCAAGAGTCTTCACCTTTCAGCCAGCGTGGTCTTAAAAAGCTTTCAAGGGGGGAAGCTCCGCCCCGTTGAGCAATTCCTAAAAACAAAAACGAAAAAAACAGACCAAAGAAAAGTCCAGCTCTCCCGCCGAAGGCGTAACCGAAACTAAGAAAGGCCAAGCAGACACTCAAAAGAAAGATCCATTTAGGAGTGAGGGGCTTTGTTCGACTGAGCATTGTTTTAATCTCACAAAGAGTCCGGTCGCTGGCAACGAATTATATGCTTTGCGGCAGTGTGAAAGAAATCTGACAAACGCGTTCGAACAGGTTGAAATCAGTAGGAGTTTAATTTTTCTCAGCAGGAGCAACACACATGGACATTATGGCTTTGAATGCGGCTATCAAACAAGAAGCCCAATTTGTCGATCGCATGGTCGCGGAGGTCAGCAAAGTTGTCGTCGGCCAGCGTGATATGGTGGAAGGAATTTTAATGGGTCTTCTATCAGGAGGCCACGTCCTGCTTGAAGGAGTGCCAGGGCTTGCGAAAACTTTAGCGATCTCCTCGATCTCCAAATCAATTTCTTTGGATTTTCAGCGCATTCAATTCACGCCGGATTTGCTGCCCACAGATTTGATTGGAACGATGATTTTTAATCCCAAGTCCGGTGAATTCACTGCCAAGAAAGGCCCCATCTTTACTAATATTGTTCTTGCCGATGAGATCAATCGCGCCCCTGCAAAAGTGCAATCAGCCCTGCTTGAGGCAATGGCCGAAAAGCAAGTGACGATTGGTGATCAAACCTATCGCCTCGACAGTCCTTTCTTGGTTCTCGCCACACAAAATCCCTTGGAGCAAGAAGGAACTTATCCTTTGCCCGAAGCGCAGATGGATCGATTTATGTTTAAGATCAATGTGACCTATCCCACGCGTAGCGAAGAACTTGAAATCTTGTCCCGAATGGGCAGTGGCGCAAAACCTGAAATTCAGGCTGTGATCACGCGCGAAGAATTACTGCGAGCTTCTAAATCCATGGATCAAATTTATGTGGATGAAAAAGTGAAGAATTATATTGTTGAAATTGTCATGGCCACTCGAAAGCCTTCGGACTATGGCCTCACAAAAATCGCCAACCTTTTGGCGGTGGGTGGATCCCCGCGGGCTTCGATCAGTTTAATACGAGCAGGTAAAGCTCACGCTTTTATGCGGGGGCGTGGATATGTGACCGCGGAAGATGTGAAGGCCATCGCTTACAGTGTTTTACGGCACCGCCTGATTCTGACCTACGAAGCCGAAGCTGAAAATATTAAATCCGATGATGTGATCAAAGAAATCCTGAACCACGTCGAGGTGCCATGATTTCATCTTTGCCCGATGAAATTTTAAAGAAAGTAAAGCTGCTCGAACTGAGCACTCGTAAACAGGTAAATAACCTGCTTGCAGGTGAATACCTGACGGCTCTTAAGGGCAGTGGTATGGAGTTCGCTGAATTTCGCGAATATGTCGCTGGCGATGACGTGCGGTCAATTTCTTGGACTCTGACTGCCAGGACGGGCAAGCCCTACATTAAAAAATTCGATGAGGAGCGTGAACTTGAAGTCATTGTTGCTGCAGATGTCAGTGGCAGTACGGAATTTGGCTCTGGAGTTTATTTGAAAGGTGAGGCCATCACTCATTTGGTGGCTTTGATTGCTTTCAGTGCAGTTCGAAACAAAGACGAAGTGGGCCTTTTATTATTTTCAGATGAGGTGGAACACTTCGTCCCTCCCACCAAAGGGCGGGGAAATGTTCATCGGATTTTACGTGATCTTCTTTATTTTAAGCCGCAGTCCAAGGGGACGCGCATCAGTTCCGCCATTGATTATCTCAAAGGTGTTATGAAAAAGAAAGCCATGATTTTTATTCTTAGCGATTTTATGGATGAAGGATTTGAGCATCCCATCAAAAGCTTGGGAAGAAAACACGATGTGGTCGCAGTGTGGGTGCAAGATCCCGTTGAAAAATCATTTCCTTCGGTTGGGCTGATTGATCTGGAAGATGCGGAAACGGGCGAAAGTTTTGTGATTGATTCAGATTCGACTTATTTTCAATCCGTCTTTGCAAAGAAGTATGCTGAAAGACAAGCGCAAATCGAAAAAACTTTTCGGCAGAACGGAATTGATTTTATCCAGGTCAGCAGCCGAGGCGCCTATGTGGATCCTTTGGTGGAGTTTTTTCGGGCTCGCTCCGCAGGAAGGTCTTCGCGCGGGGGATCTGCAAAAAAATGAGTGAGCTAAAGTGTGGAGTTTCTACTGAATTTGCTTCTCAGATCAATGATCTTACGGTCGGACAAGTTTTTGCCTACCGCTGTCAAGGTTCTTGGCCTGGCTTTGGCGAACAAGACAAGTTGGATCTTTCCGCTTGGGAATTGACTCATGATTTTAAAAAACCCGAGGCTCAGGGCGCGCCAGCAGTCGGCGGAACGCCGGAGGTCAATGGAGCGCCAGCGATGGGTGGCTTACCTGAGGATCAAAAACCCGATCCTTATATCTTGAAAGTGCTTCAGGTTCAGCGTCTGGAGGGCACAGCCGATGATGGGGTTTTTGAACTCCAAGTCGTTGGATATCGAGTTGGCAATCATCAAATGAAGGCAGTGCAATTCTTATCGAAGGAGAGCAGCCTCGTCCTTGGTGATTTGAGTTTCACTGTCAAATCAGTGCAAAAATCAGAAGAACCAATCCAAGAACCTTTCGGCGCCATGGGACCCCTTTCATTGAGTGTTCCCTGGAGCATGGTTGCCCTGTTGTTCGCAATTTTCATTGCGGCCCTCGCAGGCATTCTCTTTCCCGTTTTTCAGAGGCGCAAACGAAAACGTTGGATGGCCGAGCTTCCACCTCTTCGGCAAAGTCAGCCAGAGCAAGAACTTTACCGCGCTCTGAGGCACGATAAAAAAATTCAAGACATCAACACAAGCTTTCGATTGTTTCTGGCTAGAAAGTTTCAAATGCCTGCCCATCGCTTGTCCACAGCGCAGGTGCTGAGAGAACTCAAATTGAAAGAAAGCTCTCGTGCACAAATCTATGAAGCTCCATTGAAGGAAATTCTGTACGAGCTCGATCGAGGTTTAGCCACTTCTGAAATGAATGAGGCCGATCTAGAATCGCTACGCTCTCGGGTTCGAAAAGTTTTAGATCTTCTGGATCGGCAGAATGCTCTGAGGGGCACCCCATGATGGGATTGCAGTTCGCGACGCCTTGGGCTTTACTCTTGATTCTGCCTTTGTTCGCGCTGGGATTTTTTCTTTGGTGGCAAAGACAGCGGCGCCACCCAAGTCTAAAGATGTCCTCTTTAAAAATGATCAAGCAGGGGGGCTCGTCGTGGCGGGCGCAGTGGACTCATTTGCCCGAAGTGCTCAAATGGACCGCTCTTTTGTTGTGTTTGATTGCACTGGCTCGGCCACAAAAAGCGGATACCTTAATTAAAAAAAATGTCGAAGGCATCGATATCATGATTGTCCTGGATATTTCCGATTCAATGCTCGTTGAAGATATGGCTCCGCTGAATCGACTTGAGACCGCAAAAGAAACCATTCAGAACTTTGTTAAGGCTCGAAGCTCAGACCGAATCGGAGTCGTAGTGTTCGCAGGGGAATCCTTCACTCTTGTGCCACTGACCTTGGACTATGAACTTCTGCTGGAAAGAATCAAAGAGATCACAACAGCACAGCAGGCACGTATTAAAGACGGTACGGCCATCGGGGTGGCGCTGGCAAATGCGGCTGGTCGATTGCGAGAATCCACAGCCAAGTCACGCGTCATGATCTTCCTTACGGACGGGGAAAATAATCGAGGCACCATTGATCCCTTGACCGCACTTGAAATTGCGAAGGGTTACGATCAAAAAATTTATTCGATTGGAATCGGCAGGGACGGGCCGACCCGAATTCCCGTCTTTACGCAAGATGCCTTCGGCAATCGATTTAAGACTTATCAACCCTTCGAAAGTTATGTGAACGATAAGCTGCTTCAGCAGATGGCGGACGACACCGGCGGAAAATACTATCGAGCTTCGGAGGAATCAGGACTCAAAAAAGTTTTCGACGAAATCAATCAATTGGAAACTACCAAAATAGATATTAATAAATACACCCGCTACACCGAACTTTTTGAAAATTGGCTGCTCTTGGCCATTGTGCTTTATTCTTCAGGCAGTGTGCTGGGCTTTACCATTCTTCGGAGGCTGCCATGATTCAGCAGTTTGCCGAGAAATTTTATCTCTGGCTAGCGCCCGCGGCACTGTTGATTTATTTTTTAGGTCTTCGTTTTTATCGAACAGCCGAGCTTAAATTAGAAGAGGTCTTTGGTGCGAAGAACACTCAATTTTTGACCCAGACCTTATCACGCCAAAAACGGAAATTGAAGTTGTTGCTGCAGGCCCTTGTCTTAGGACTTTTTCTTGTGGCTCTCGCAAGACCTCAAGGAGGGGAAAGCGAACTCCCTGTCGTCGCCGAAGGCGTTGAAGTGATGTTGGTCGTTGACGTTTCTGAAAGTATGCTTGCTGAAGATGTTCGCCCCAGTCGATTGGCTCAGGCGAGATCAGAACTTTCAAAGTTAATTGATCAAATGCCAGGTCACAAAATTGGTGTTGTGGCATTTGCGGGTTCGGCCACTTTGATTTCACCACTGTCTACCGACCCCAATGCGCTGAAGATGTATTTGGATTCCTTGAGTCCGCTTGCGGTAAGCACTCAAGGCACCGATTTTCGTGGAGCCCTCCTGGAAGCTTTGGCCGCATTTCAGCGTGGGGGTGCTGGTTCGCAGCAAGGTGCTAAGGTCACCCGCGTGATCTTGATCGCGAGCGACGGTGAGGACCAAGAGCAAGGGGCTTTAGATGAAGCTAAAAAATTGGTAGATGAAGGCATTCGGATTTTTGCGCTAGTTTATGGTACTGAAAAAGGTGGACCCATTCCTCAGAGGGATTCAACAGGAATGTTGAAGGGCTATAAAAAAGATTCTTCGGGTCAAACCGTGCTGACGACAGTGCGTGGGGATGCTTTGAAGAATTTGGCTGCTGCGGGAAAGGGAGCTTTTCATTTCGCGTCTTTCGGCGGAAATCACCTGCGGGCGATTGTTGAAGACATTGATAAGCTGGAAAAAACCCAGTTTGAGTCTAAGACGACTAAGCAGTACGAGGAACGTTTTCAGATTTTCGTGCTGGTTGCTTTTGTTTTGGGTTGTTTAGAATTATTCCTCAGTGTGCGGCGCCGGTTGGGTGCGAAGTGGAGAGGACGGTTTGAAAATGCTGTCTCTTAAACAGCGGATGCTGTTCGTTGTGCTTTTTCTTAGTTTTTCAATTTCTGCTTTCGGCCAGCGTGAGCCCTTTGAAGAGCGCAGTGCGCTGATTCCCTCCTTGCCAGCGGCAAAAGCTTACCTACGTAATAAGTTGGGTCTGGCTCAGTTCCAAAAAGAAGATTATCTTGAAGCGCTCAAAACCTTTGGTCAAATCCTTTCATTGAACCCCCAAGGCGGCCGAGCTCACTTTAATATGGCAATCACCTTTGAAGCTTTGGGGCAAAAAGACAAAGCCCTTGCATCTTATGCTTTGGCGCTCGACTACGCTGGTAAGGATCCCGAGCTTTTGTTTGCGGTGAACTACAACCTGGGTGTGATTGCTGGCAAAGAAAAAAAAGTTGATGAGGCTTTGGCTTACTACCAGCTCGCACTGCAGTACTATCCTCAGTCATTTGAGACGAAAATAAATATTGAACTTTTAATGAATCAGCAGCAGCAAGATCAGCAGAATCAAAAGAGCAAAGATCAAAAAGATCAAGATCAAAAAGATCAGGAAAACAAAGATCAAGATAAAAACAAACAAGACCAGCAGGATCAACAAAAGGATCAAGACAAAGGCAAAGAAGATCAGCAGGACCAACAAAAGGATCAAGACCAAAAAGACAAAGAAGAAAAAGAAAAGGAAGAAAAAGAAGGGGATCAGCAGAAAGATGAAAACAAGGAGCAAGAGAAGAAAAACAAGGGCGAATACGAAAAGCCACAGCCTCAAGAATTTAAATCTCAAGAATTAGCGCCTTCTGACGTGAATAAAATTCTGGAAGAAATTCGTCAACAGGAACAAAAGATTCGGTCCGATTTTCAGAGGAAAGAGACCAAGGAGAAACCTCGTGAAAAAAGTTGGTAGTACTTCAGTTGTAAGAATCTTAGTGGCCTCATTTTTTTTTCAAGTCTGCTTTTTTGCGGCTGCCCCTCTGGCTTTTGCAAAAGGCGCTCTCAGCGTCGAAGCCACAGTTGATTCGAACGAAGTTGAGGAGGGTGAACATTTTCAATTGGACATAAAAGTGTCCTCCGAAGAGGAAGTGGATGGACAACCTCCGCGAGTGCCGCAGCTAGAAGGCTTCACGCTTTTGAATTCCAGTGCCTCGCAGTTTGTGAACCGCCGAATGGTGGCAGGTCCCCAGGGAATGGAGTTTCAGACGGAAAGATCCGTCGTGTATTCCTTTATAATGGCCGCGAATAAAAAGGGACGCTTACAAATTCCACCTTTTGAAGTGGTTGTGAATGGTAAGCCTTATTTTACCAAACCAATCCTCATGAATGTTAAAGACGCGGGCCAGGCGGCTCCAAAAAGGCGGCAGGCTCCACCGGGGTTTCCTCAGGACTTCGATGATCCCCTAGAGGAAGCAGATCAGCTTTTCCAGCAACTGCTTCAACGCCGCGGCTTGGTGCCGCCCGGTGGTAGTCTTGATCCCGACACTCCAGATGATGAAGTCCCGGTGCCCCCTGCAGGGCGAACTTTTGTTCCTAAGAATCCAAATGAGGCATTCATTGTCCATTTGGATGCCGATAAGTCAGAGGTCTTTGAAGGCGAACAAGTCACTGGCACTTGGTACGTGCTTGTGCGTGGCCAAATTTTAAATTTAGATCGGTCGAAGTTTCCAGACCTAAAAGGCTTTTGGAAAGAAGTGATTGAAGAGGCCACTTCTTTGAATTTTTCCACGGAAGTGATCAATGGCATCACTTACAAGAAAGCCTTGCTTGCAAGTTATGCGCTTTTTCCAATTAAGCCTGGAAATGCCACCATCGATGAATACCGGTTGAAGGCCACAGTTCAGGTGTCCAATAACCCAATGAGCCTCTTTGGCTTTGGGCCGTCTTACACTTTCACTCGGGCTAGCGAAAATCTAAAGATTAAGGTGAAACCTCTTCCCGCTGAAGGCAAGCCTTCCAACTTTTCGGGTGCCGTCGGCCAGTTCGAAGTTTCCGCAAGTGTCGAAAATCCAAATGTACCAATGAATCAGCCTTTTTCTTTGAAAATTCGTTTCGAAGGTAGTGGGAACGCTAAGCTGATTGAACTTCCCAATATTCAGGTGCCACCTGGAATCGAACTCTATGAAACAAAAACAGAAGCTAAGTTTTTTAAGAATGGCAAAAGCTATAAAGAATTTGATGTTCTTTTAATACCCAGACAAATCGGAGCCATGGAAATCCCCGCAGTTTCTGTGAGTCTCTTTGATCCAGATCTTGAAAAGTATTATCAGAAAACGACGGTACCGATTCAAATCAATGTGGGCCCGGGCAAAGAAGCCGAAGGCAGCGGGGCTTCCACTCGGGTTGAAGCAGAAGGGGATGATAACAAGAAATCCTCTGCGGAACCTGAGGGACCTAAGCTTCCTGGTCCTGCTCTCAGCTTAAATCAAAGCCTGACGGCTGGATTGGGGTTGGGGCTGCTGGGTACTGCCGGAGCAGGTCTTACTGGTGTGTGGGTATCGGTCGCAGCCCATGGGCTGATGCTGCTGATTCTTTTGGTGAGGTCCATGATGCTCTTTAGAACGGAATCGCGGCTGGCACTTTTGAAGCGTAAACTTTCGGGTCGCTGGAAGAAGATTTACAAACTTCTGGATCAAGGGGATTGGCGCGGGACCGCTAAAGAAACAACAAATTTAATTTATTTAGTCCTTGGGGAAATCTCCGGCCATGGAGGTGCATCCATGGAGCTTTCAAAGCTTTTGGAAGAGGCTCCACCAAGTGTGCGGCGCGAACTTGGAAAAGATCTGCAGGAATGCGTGGATCTGTTTCAAACTTTAAGCTTTGCCCCTGAAGTTGCTGTGGGCGCCTTGAAAGATCCCGTGCAGCTGAAAGAGAATGTGAAGCGTGTCCAAAACTTGATTGATCGCGCTCTGAGTTTAATCAACGAGTAACACTGAAGCATCGATTTTGCTACTCATGCAGAATGATGAGTCTGATTTTACAGAAAACTAAATCTGCCGGGTCTAAGGCCTTTCGCAAGGCGGGCTCGCTGTTGAACTTTCAGTCAACTGTCCTTGCAGGTATCAATCGGGTTTTCGCGAACCTGCTTGGCATTTTCGCTAGGCTCATTTTCCTTTCCGCGAGGCTCAGTTGGGTTTTCGCAAAGCTCAGTTGCGTTTCAGGCTTGGTTTCGCTGACTTTGCCCTTTCTGTTTTTTGCCCTTTCTGTTGTGGCTGCCAAAGACTCAGCCGCCAATTCCGCCGGGGTAAAGTCCTGTCAGGAGCTATTCGCTCTTGCCTCTTCAGCTGCTGATAGTCAATTACGCCGAGAACATGCACTCCCCATTTCTGCTCCCGAATTCCTCGAGGTTAGCCCAGGCATTCAAGTGCAAAGACGACAAGGTGATCAGTTTCCAGTTCTTGATATGAGCTGGAGCCCATCTGCGCCTCAATCGCCGGAAGGAGCCTCCGTCCTTTTTCGATTTCCAAAGGCCACTTTCACGACAAACCCATTAATGATTGGACCTCATCAAATGACTGAAGTGGGTCCCTTTGTTGGGCCACGCTTTTTTGTAATGAGTCGTCATAGGAATGCGAGTTTTCGAATCCAGCTTTCGATTGCTGGGGAAATTTATGAAGCCCGCTTACCTATTCGGCGCAGTCCGACTTTTATTGGTCTGCGAGCTCTGGATTTTGTCTCGCTTCAGCGGCCAACAAAACGGCTTGAGTCCTGGAAACCTGAAATTCAGGAGCTCAAAATTTTACAAGATAACAATCGAGATCGTGAACTTTCAATTGTGGGCGACCTCAATATTACTTTCAACCCCAGCTGGTCAGATTTATTCACTGCAGATATTGGTGGACAAAAGTTGGTTCAATTTCTGCTCAAAGGTCAACGCACTCGGGTTTCTGCAGAGGAGCAAAGGGAGATAGATCATTTTGTGAATCGTTATAAGGCCATTGTCGAAAATGCAGAATTTGCGCGAAGTATCGGTGATGGTGGGCGAAAAGCTGTTGAAGATTTTCTGCTGCCATTCGGTTTTGAATCTAAAGAGCTTCAATTGGGTGGTCAACTTTCCATGGAAAGTTTTTTGGCGCAATGGAATTTGGATCCTAGTGGAAAGATTCTGAATATTCCCTCTGAGCCCAATCTTTTTGGAAAGGCGCATGGTGAGTTCTCCCACGCCTTGCAGCTAGTGGCGATGCTGAAGGGAGCTACGGCAGCAGAAGCAGAATCAATCCATAGAATTATTAAGTCGATCGTCTCTGTGGATCGTCCTGATATGTGGTTTTGCATTTCTGGCATTCTGACTTCGTTTGCTGGAGACGGTCCGAACTCAACGGCTTGGTGGCCTCGTTAATTTGATCTGTTCTTGGCGAATTTTTGTAGGCCTGTTGTTCGCTCAGATCCTGATGTTCGCTCAGACCCTATTGTCCGCTCAGGTCCAGAGTTCCCTGAGCAGTTCCTCTGAAAGACCTCGGGTTCTCTCCTTCCGATATGCAATTTTTCCCTCAGCTTCTTTTTTATTCAGAAGAACATAGTTTCTGACTGTGACGTAGTTTTTGTAACCTTTGATGACCCTACTCCAGGGCCTGCTCTTCCAAATTCCAAGTCCTTCCTTTTTTTTGTTCTGGGTACCGGTCAACTGCTGTGCGATTTGTCCCGCAAGGACTCTAAAAAAATGATGAAACATACTTCGCTTGGAGCAGCGAAGGAGCAAATGGATATGATCTGCATTCACTGAAAATTGCTCGATTTTTACAAAAAATTTCTTTGAGCACCTACCTATCAGCTTATGAACGCAGGAGAAAGCCTCAGGACTTCTGAGGCCTTTCTTCAAACTGCCGCCTCTAATTTTGAAAACCACATGAAGTGGAACCTTTGTGGAAAGAGGTCTGATGCCTCGACCCAAACGAGAGTTTCGAAGCTCCCCTCCGTGGCAAAATCGATGGTCACAGTTGGTTCGCTGAAAAGATTGCTGCTTCATGAGACCGATACCCCCTACAGGGGGTTTAATTTGCAAAAACTAAATGATGCCCAATTTGATTGGGTGCTGAAAGAGCAGGGATCGATTCAAATTCCGGTGGGATGTCCGGCTGAATCTTAAGCTAAAACTGATTTTAGTCCAAAGTCTCCTCAAAGAAGCTGCACGATAAGAAACTCGAATGACCTGATTTTCTTTTTTAGGGAAATGAGACTGCCCCATCCAAGCTCGTCCAAAGAAATTCTTCTGATGAAAACTCAGTCGGCCTGGGAAAATCTTTCAAAATCGGCGGGATTGGCTGGTTCTTATAATCCCGCCAAAAGGAATCAAAAACGACTGAGCGCTTAAGGAGTCTCCTATGCCCCTAGTTCCGATCGCAAAAAATTCCTGATTCGCGGCACACAGGTTGCTGAGAGCAATTGGCTACAGAATGAAAATTAAAATTAGAATCCTGCCAACCAAAGATTTTATCGAGGTGAAGTATGAAAATTCGATCTGTCAAAACTTCAGTCAGTCCCGTGATCTGCCTAAGCCTTCTGCTGATGAGCGCTCTTTTGGTTGGATGTGCGAAAGACAGTGGAAAAAGCGCCAATGCGGCACGCCCGGCGGCTTCTGCAGAGGAAGCTAAAAAAGCCGAAGAAACAAAGAAGGCCGAAGAAACAAAGAAGGCCGAAGAAACAAAGAAGGCCGAAGAAACAAAGAAGGCCGAAGAGGCAAAAAAGGCCGAAGAAACAAAGAAAGCCGAAGAAGCTAAAAAAGCCGAAGAAACAAAGAAGGCTGAAGAGGCTAAAAAAGCCGAAGAAGCAAAGGCGGCCGAAGCTGCGAAGATAGCAGATCCAGCCACTGAAGAAGGCGGCAGCACTTCACCAGCCACACCTGAAGAACAAGCTGCCCAAGATAAAGACCCGGCTCAATCAGAAACAGAAACCGCGCAATCAGAAGAAAGAATGGCTGCAGAACCCGGATCCCACGATGACTTAGCCATCAAAATCAAAGGTCATTTAAAGGAGCGATTGAGCAAAGTTTCCAGCGATCAAATTCGCCAACGAAATTTGAGCATGGCTCAGCAAATTCTAAATGTTGAGGTCATCGGAAATGATCTCACGCTCGAAACGCGAGTCTTGGTCGCAATGAAGAATTCTGCAAAGCCAATGGCTTTAGCAGGAATTCGTTCCAAAGGGCGTGCGGATCTTATCGCCGTGGATGGACCTCAGTTCGCGGTCACAAAAAAGTCTGCTCCTGCGAAAGGACATTTGATTTGTTTGGACTACGATTTTGGAGGACGCTGCCACTCGACTTTGGTCCGCTTGGAGTTCGGGGAGCGCGGAAATCGTGCGACTGTTTATGCTCTCAATCGCAAAACCAACGCCAACGTAAAACTGACGATGGCGAACCATCCCGGAAATCCAGCTGCCGCAAAAATGTTGGCACTTTTTGAAAACACCGCTCGCGTTCGAAAAGCTCGAGCCCAGCGTGGCCAAAGAACGACGGACATTTGCCGCGAAAGAATTCCAAATGTCATTCGCTCCGTGCTGGTCGAATCTTATGAAGTGATCAATGGCGGCAGCAATTTTAATATTTCAATGCTGACTTGTGAAAGAGAAGCGATCATTTTAACAAGTCCCTTTCTTCCTGCTGGAAGTATCGACGCTGTGGATGCTCGACCGGTTCCAATGGCGAGCTATAAGAATCCAAGACTTGGCAGTTTGTTGGATGTGCTGCGAATACAAGCCCGCACTGGTGAGATCCGCCAACGATCCACTGAGATCAATGAGAAAACCTCAAAAGCAAGATTTACCTTTCAGAATGCAATCAAAGCATCCGAACTGGTGCATTTTTCTGAGATCGACGGCAAATTCACAGTGGATTTGAAAATGGGTACTCAAGGCAGAAAGCTGAGTCGTATGCTTTTGAATTTTGACCGTCGCAGTCTGCCCATGATGAGCAGCCAAAAGCTCGAGGAAGTCCTCAATTCAAAACTGGGTCAGTAGTTTGTTGCATTGTGAGATAAATTTGAGATCATAAACTGGTGTCTTTGTGACATTGCTTTCCTCTGGCTCGGCCCTTGCTTTAAGAGTCTTTGGATTGGCGATACACTGATTTAGAGCACTTTTGACACCAGAGGGGTTCCATGGATGATCTTGAACAAACGCGTGATTCCCATTTTTCAGCTGCAGCAGTCTTGTTGCCACATTCCAGCAATTCCGAAAATATCGGAGCTCCTGAGTCTTTAGCGGTGGCCTTGCAATCGCAAGCTTCGTCCGATGCTTCCGGAGTGCTTTCTGCAGAAAATTCTTCGCAAAAAGCCCCAAAGCTGTCTGAGGCCCTCGATTATCGGTTTTATCTTTCTGCTTTTTATAATTTTAAACGACACCTCTCGAAACGCGAACTTCGTCCTTACAATTATGCGGTGTTTTCTGCTGCCGCGGATATTAAGTCTCCAAATTATTTGAAACTCATTATTGAAGGAAAAAGAAACTTGTCTCCAGAGATGGCCGCAAAGTTTTCGAAAGCTCTTGGGCATGGAAAAGATCAGGCTGAGGAATTTAGACTTTTAGTAGAATACAATCAGGCTTCTGACCCGGCGGAACGAAATCTCCAGCTGAAAGCTCTCACAGAACTGCGAGTTAAGAATCAAATTCAAAATGGCGAGATCGATCCGAAGGCTTTCACCCGCGTTCCCAATTGGGTGACTTGGGTCCTTTATGCCATTCTTGACCAGCAGGGCGTCAGTTTTAAAATCGATGATCTTCGAAAAACACTCCGTGGTAAAGCTACTAACGATGAGATTGAAACTGCGGTCAAGGCCTTGGTTCATAGTGGTGAAGTGGTCATCGATGATGTGACTGGCCAGCTGACGAAGGTGCATTCCTCCAATGAAAATTTAGAGGACATCCCGGTTTCTTTAATTCGTAAAATCCAAAGTCAGCTGATGTTTTTAGGGCTTGAATCTTTGTTTCATGATGGTCCCAATGAAAGAGAATTCGGCACTCTGACACTTTCTTTGACCAAAAATGAATTTGAAGAGCTCAAATTTAAACTGCGCCAGCTTCGCAAACAGACCTACAAAGACAATGCGATCAAGCGCTTGTCCTCTAAAGGCGAGCGAGTTTATCAAATGAATCTTCAGCTTTTTCCAATTACGAATTCTAGCTCTTCCTCTTCAAACGACAGTTAAAGGGACATAAGGTCCCCGTTGACATTCAAAGTCATGAGCCAATTCGCCACGCAAACCTCCATTGGAGGCCCTAAACCGCTGGCATTCGACTTGCTTTTGGAGAGCTCGAACAATTGTTCGGGGGTATTCCAAATGAAGCAAATTCAACTTCTCTTTTTGTCGCTCTTGTTCATCGCGGGTTGCAGCTCATCCAACAGTGACTCTTCCGGGGGCGGGGATGGAAAGCTCAAAGAATATTCAACGCCGCAAAACTATGCCATGGTGGTGGGTACAGTAAAAACTGCGAGTGGAAGTCCTTTGGACGAAGTGGAAATTTCCATAGGCAGTATGAAGGTGACAACAAATAATCAAGGCTATTTTGCGATGGCAGAATTGCCTGAAAATCCTCAAACTGTAGTGAACTTCAGAAAAACGAGTTTTGTGCCTCAGACAAAAACTTTACACACTCGGGTGGGCGAAAGCAGTTTTATCGAAGTGATGCTGGCACCAGCCGCAGCACCGATTTCCTTCACGGCATCGCAAGGTGTGAATGCCTTAACGGGAGGGGCCCGAGTCATCATTCCGCCAGACTCCCTAGTGACTGCCGATGGCCAAGCTTACACGGGACCAGCAAATATCACTGTCACTGCTTTTGATCCTTCGACTCCAGAAGGGCATAAAGCTTTTCCTGGCAACTTTGTCGGAATCCAAGCTGATGGAACATCGATTCCATTTCGCTCTTTGGGCTTTGCAGACATTACTCCGACAACTCCAGATGGGCGGCCTTTGCAGTTAAAGGCAGGCGCAGAAGCAGAAATTGAAATTCCAATTGGGAACAATCTTTTGGCGTCAGCGCCAGACACTTTGCCTTTGTGGTTTTTTAATACACAGGATGGACAGTGGCATGAAGAAAGTGCCGCGCAAAAAACTGGAAATATCTATCGCAGTAAAGTAAGGCATTTTTCGATCTGGAATTGCGATGTGGGCCTTCGTCGTTCTTGGGTCATCGGTCGCGTGATCAATTGCGGTGAGGATGGACAAGCTGTTAAAGGTGCCCGGGTCAGTATACAAAATCTTTTCGCTGGTTGGACCAGTGGGGAGTCCTCAACACCGACTGATGGAACATTCCGAATTCCAGTCAATGCGAATGAGCCAGTCATTCTTTGGGCTGAAAAAAACGGTCAGAAAAGCGAACAGAAAAATTTCCAAGCCCCGAGCCGCGATGAGACTCTTGATGTTGGTGACATCTGCTTGGGAGTTCCTAAAGTACAAATCGTTTTAACTTGGGGAATCCAGCCCGTGGATCTAGATGCTCATTTGACAATCCCCACTGCACCGGCCAGATCCCATGTGTTTTTTGGAAGTAAGTCGGTCGGCAATGCAAATCTAGACACGGACGATACATCGAGCTTTGGTCCCGAAATGGTGACCGTGTTTAAATTGCATACTGGAATGTATCGCTACAGCGTGCACCACTTCAACGGTGAAGGAAATATTTCGACTTCAAAGGCTCATGTTCACATGACCATCGAAGGGCAGGGAATTTTTCAAATGGATCCGCCGGCAAATGCAAAGGGCCAAGGCGATCTTTGGGTCCTGTGGGACTTTGAAGTGCGCGATGGCCGAGTGGTCAATATTTTGCCTCGATCAAATATTGTTGATGCAAAGTTTGTTCAGGAAAAGAACGCAGTGAATCCCTAGCTATTTGTTAAGATGAAAGCTTGTTTTAGCTTCGTATTGGGACTCTATGCTCCTCGAGCGCGGCCTTTGTCCTGATCTGGTAGATTGTCGGAAAAACTAAGCAGCTGTTCCGTATTAAAAAATCATTCACAGCCAGCGCATGATTCTGGGCGGGTCGAAAAGATTTCTTCACAACGTCGCCCTGAGTTAGGACCGAGACAAAGGATCGGCAACTCACGCCGAGTTTTGAAATGGCTCGATCGAAATGTTTAAGTCAAAGCCCGGCACCATCGATCCGAGACGCTCGGCAATTTCTTGTCCCCATCGGCTGACTTGCCTTTGATTTTTTAACATGTACTGACCAAGTCCCTCGTAATCTCTTCCCCAGCTTGCGACCCTAGTGAAGGGACGCTGGATCCAATAACCAGCCCGCGATTCTTTCTCCGAGTTCGCAGGTCCACGCTCAGCGCGGAGCGCTTGCCCTCTGCGGAGCGCTTTTCCCCTCTCCCTTCCCAGCACCTGCCTTGCGATGAGCCCCGAGATGGCGCGAATGAAAATTCGGAACCGCTTGCGGTCGTGGATTCTCACCACTAGGTGCAAATGATTTCCTACATTCACAAAATGGTAAAGGCGAATGCCACAGGCTCTAGCCTGCCTTCTTACGCAAACATTTACTTTTTTTACATGATCCGGATGCAGCATCGAGCGAGCACCAAAACCCCGATTCGCCTTTAGCACCAAGTGCAGAGGCGCCTTTGAGGAAAGGGGCCTCTGTCCCTTAGCATTTCCTTTGAGCAAAGAACCACCAAAGACCTTTTCAGACTCTGGGATCATCGTTAACTGTTTCGGTTTTCGGGCTCTTTTTTTCATCTCGATTTCTGTTTACGAAAAATCAGTAGCGATGTCAATTATTGGATAGCACTTAATGCTTAGCAAGTGAAATAAAATTAAGTTATTCCTTGCGGATCAACCAAAGATAAAGGATACCCCGCTTTGCAGATTATGAAGTTCACCTACAAGCTTTTCCCAGAATGGATTTGAGTGGCTGTCGAAGGTCCCTGACTATCGCGTACAGTCATCGCATCAAGGCGCGCTGCCGGTATTCACTTTATCAGACCTTGTTTTGTGGACTCAGTCTGTTTTTGCTCCGCCATCGGTCGCTGAAGGCATTTACAATTGAGCTTCGGGGTAACCTGAATGCGCAAAAAAACTTTCAAAGATGGATTCAGTTCAAAGCTGTCCCCAGCGATGACGAAATGAGGTACATTCTCTCGACAGTTTCAACGGCTAGCCTGAATGGCTTACTCAAGAACTTCTACCAGCGAATCGAGCGGCAAAAGATTCTGAGTCAATAATCGAACTCTCACAAGCTACTTGGCAAGATTGAACTATTATCTATGGACGGAACCGGCCAGCTTTCAAGCGACAAGATTCAATGTGAAAAGTGCCTGACAAGGCAATCAACGGATCCGCAAGGGCAAGTCCTCACGAAATATCTCCATGGACAGCTTTTGCTGAGTCTCACCGCTCTTGATGCAAAATATTCCCTACCTTTTCAGTTTGAACCCATCGAGCGCAGTGACTTGTCAGTTGAAGCTGCCGAGACCCAGTATTCGAAAAATGACTGCGAACTAAATGCTGCAAAAAGAGCTATTCAAAAATTAAAAATTAATTTCCCGAAACGTTCGTTTTGCTTCTTAGGCGACAACCTCTTTGCTGCTCAATCTGTGACCGAGCTGATTCGCGCAAACGGCTGGCATTTTATTTTCACTGCCAAACCTGAGAGGAACAAAGAACTGTTTTTCATGTGGGAATACCTGAAAGATCGACGTCAGTGCCTTCTAAAGAAAGATAACAAAGGTCACAAGCATCACTATCGCTGGACCGAAGGGCTTCCGCTCAAGCAAGCAAAGTTCAAAGAGTCCGTACCAAAGGTAAACTTACTTTTTTACGAGGAGATTTCAGAGCAGGGGGAAGTAATTTATAAATCCAGCTGGACTACGGATATCAATATTGAGTCGAAGAATGTGATGCAAATCGCCAAAGCGGGGCGCGCAAGATTTTCGATCGAAAATCGCAACTTCAACGAGCAAAAGAATCTGGGCTTTCAGAGCGAACACAGCTTTGGCCACTTTGGAAATCTGCCAAATGTATTTTTTGGCCTTCAGCAAATCGCGCAGCTGATCACGGAACTTTTCAGGTTCTGGAAGCCCGGCGCAGATTGGATCAAACAGGCCGGCAGCAAGCGTAGGTATTTTGAAACTCTTGCCGTGCTTATGGCGCACACCATACTCTCAGTCGATGAGCTTCCGATCCTGTATCTGAAGTTTGATTTTAGCTCAGCCTGATCTCTTCGTCGCACCCTAGATTCCCAAACTGAAACACCTTCCCCTCTGAAATGGACACTTTTCAAAGGGCAAAAAATAAATTCCCATCACAATCGCAGTGTAAACACTACGCAAGGTCTGGTATTGCCTTTGGAGAACCGGTCCAAAATCGAGATGACTCATTTTGGTTCATACGGAATCGCTGATTTCATCCTAAGTCCCTCAGCTTAAGTCCTATTTCATCCGATAAGTTAAGATTGAAACAACGAAATCCGCTCAATAATCAAAGAGGTGCAAGCCTACTTTTGGCACTAGCGACCACCGCAGCTGGCCTCGTTCTTTCCTATTTTCTAAGTGATCAAGTGATTCTGATGAAAAAACAAGTGGTGAATAATGCCGAAGCACCTCAGCGGCGATTGGCGCTGCATAGTGCTCTTGATTATATTCTATTCGCGGTCAAACAGAAGTGGTGTTTGAGTAATACCCTACTTCCAGATCTGAATTGCAACCTCAATCACGCTGCGAACATTGAGAGATTATTGATTTCGCCGGAACAAGAAATTTTTCTAAGGGACCTTCAGACAAAAGGACTTTTGCCCCAGCCCCTTCCCGTGGGAGGTGTTCGCCTTCAGCAGATCGAGGCCAGGGTCGACGTTCAAGCGATGAGTCAAGCGCATCCGCTCTTTAAAGTTCTTCAAGCGATGCAGGTGAAAAGTTCGGAAACAAAAATCAAATATGTTTTTGTTCGTTTGAGAAAAGAAAATGCGACTTCCCTGCCGCAAAGTGGTCGAGAAACTTTCATCGAAGTCTATGTTTCCTTTCAAGATGAAAGCGGCCAAGCAATTCAGTTTGGTGGAGCAAAGGTAGAAGGAAAGACCTTGATTTCGGCCCATCCCAGGGAATTAGGATCTTTTGCCCTGATCGTGTCTGGAAATTTAAAGATGAACTCTGGGGCCATTCCTGAAGCGGGCGATGTCGTTTTTCCTGAATTTACTAATGCGGACGGTTTGAACGGATCGCCCGGTTTGATTTTCGAAAGTCCCGTGTTTGTAAATAGAGCAAGTTCGGCGATTTAAATCTGTAAAAATTGTCAGATATCCACAATCTCTCGGAATTTTCAGCTGAAGCCTTGTGGATAACTCGCAATTTCTCGGCACTTTCCGATGCGTCTTCGAA